>Ga0180223_1000052_pt1 | contig 288683 bp, 251 predicted proteins | sample eDN5th30CKraftOP_FD_151337 | JGI IMG/M metagenome (GOLD analysis project Ga0180223, IMG submission 151337) | Enriched Organic Plus compost microbial communities from Emeryville, California, USA - eDNA 5th pass 30_C Kraft OP (version 2) (version 2) ...
ATGTCCGCGCCGACGATGAAGCTCTCCTTGGCCGAGATGATGACGACACCGCAGATCGATTTATCCTGCGCGCCTTTCTCCACCTCGCCGATGATTTCATTCAGCTCTTCGAGCGGACGGCGGCCGAGCGCGTTCTGGCTCTCGCCTTCACGGTCGAACTCGGCCCAGCCGATGCCCCACTCGTCGACCGAGAAACGCCAGTCCTCGAGGTACGGCAGCGGATGGGATTTGGCTTTGAACATCGCTACTCCTATCATCCGGTTCTGTCGGCCCGTACGGCGCGTCTCTTCTTTCAACGGCTACTCGGCGGCTGCGTTTCCGAAGTTGCGCCCGTGTCCGAACACCTGGGCGCTCGGACGATAGTTAGGCTTCAACGCTCCGGCATCAAAGTGGTCGACGGCGACGACACGCGCGGTGAGCGCTTCCAATTCGCGCAACTGCTGGCCTTCGCTCTCGGTGACGACACCCTTGTCGATCGCCTCTCCGATCCAGTCGATGCCATGGAACCGGCGCAGGGTGCCCGAGCGTATCGCGCGCTCGAGCTTCTTTTCGGCTTCCTCGGCGGCGACCGTCTTCTTCAGGGCCACTTCGAGGAGGCCGGTCGGATCATCGGGATCCCTGGAGACATAAATATAGCGCGTCAGCCGGTCGCGGATCTCGGGCACCTCCATGACGAGCTTCACGGCGCGGTGGCCGAGGACGTCGGGGGCGGGACGGTAAGGATTGCCCAGCGGGAATGCGACAAGGCGCATAGCCCAGCGCACGGATGGCACGGGGAAATTGTCGACGACGCCGCGCAGCGCTTCCTGGAAACGGTAGAGCCCGTTGGCGGCGGCGAGATCGACGAAGGTGCGGTCGCTCGAAAGCCGGCCGTCGTCCTCGTAACGCTTCAGTACGCACGCGAGCACATACAGCTCGGACAGCGCGTCGGCGAGGCGCCCGGAAATCTTCTGCTTCGTCTTGAGGCTGCCGCCGAGAGTCGCCACGGACAGGTCGGCAACGAAGGCGAAGCTGCGCGAGGCGCGGGCGAGCTGCCGGTACCAGTTGGCGGTGTCGAACGACTTTTCGGGCGCAGGTGCAAAGATGGCGCCCGTGATGTTGTGGAAGAACGCGCCGCAGCCGTTGGCGAATGAGAAGGCCGCGTGCTCGCCCAGCGCGCGGTCGAAGGCATCCAGCCCGCGCTCGGCGTCGGTATCCTGCGCCGCCTTGATCTCGCGGTAGAGATAGGGGTGGGAGCGTAGCGCACCCTGGGCAAAGGTGATCAGCGTACGCGTCAGAATGTTGGCGCCTTCCACCGTGATGCCGATGGGGACCATCTGATAGGCAGACTGCAGGTAGTTCGCTGGGCCATCGCAAATGCCTCGTCCGCCGTGGACGTCGAAGGCATCGTTGACAGCACGGCGCATGCGCTCGGTCGTCTGATACTTCATCAGTGCCGAAATGACGGATGGGCGCTCGCCGCGGGAAACCATGGCGGCGGTGACGGCGCGCGCCGCCTCGCTCGCGTAGGCGGTTTCCACCATGCGCGCTAAGGGCTCCTCGACGCCTTCCATGCGGCCGATTGGGAAGCCGAACTGGCGGCGGATACGCGCATATGCGGACGTGAAGCGGAGCATCGCCTTCGAGCCCGCAGTCGAGACGGACGGCAGCGAGATGGCGCGCCCGGCCGACAGGCATTCCATCAGCATGCGCCAGCCCTGACCCGCCATGGCTTCTCCGCCGATGATCCAGTCGGTGGGGATCACTACGTCGCGACCCCATGTCGGACCGTTGGGGAACGCCGCGCCGGCAGGGAGATGCCGGCGCCCGATCTGCACGCCCCGGTGGTTGGCCGGGATCATGGCAACGGTGATGCCGGGTTCGGTGCCCTTGCCCAGCATGTTTTCGGGATCGAACAGCTTGAACGCGAGGCCAAGCAGCGTCGCCTTCGGCGCCAGCGTGATGTAGCGCTTGTCCCAGGAAAGACGGATCGCGGGCTTGCCATCGGGCCCGCGGAAAACGGTGCCGATGTCGCGCATCGTGGCAGCGTCCGAGCCCGACGCCGGACCTGTGAGCGCAAAGCACGGGATTTCATCGCCGCGGGCGAGCCGCGGGAGGAAATAACGCTTCTGCTCGTCGGTGCCGTACTTTTCGATCAGCTCGCCCGGGCCGAGGGAGTTCGGAACCATGACCGCGATTACCGCATCGGGTGAGCGCGACGCGATCTTGCCAATGATGAGCGACTGGGCCTGCGCGGAGAAACCGAGGCCGCCGTGCTCCTTGGAAATGAGCATGCCGAGGAAACCGCGCGAGCGCACGAAGTCCCAGATCTCCTCGGGGATCTCCCGCTGCTCGTGCCGCGACTTCCAGCCATCGATCAGGCGGCACAGCTCCTCCGTCGGACCGTCGAAGAAGGCTTGCTCTTCCGGCGTCAGCACGACAGGAGCAACGGACCGCAGCTTGTCCCAATCGGGGGTGCCGGAGAACAGCTCGGCGTCGAACCCAACGGTACCCGCCTCGAGAGCCTCGGTCTCGGTATCGGAGACCTTGGGAAGCGTGCCCTTCACCAACCTGAAGATCGGTGCCGCAACGCGGGTGCGGCGAATGGAGGGTACGGCCAGGGCCGTGAAGGCCGCGGTCAGCAGCCAAAGCAGCGCGCCGAAAAGGCCGATCTGGCCGTGCACGGCGTCGGACTGCCAGACGAGCGCGGCAAGCGCTAGGGCGCCGGCCCAGACCCAGATCGCTGGCTTGTACATGCCAAGCGCCAAAACAGCGGCGAGGAGCAGCACGCAAAACAACAGCTCGACCATACTCTTTAACCCTCCGCGCATCGCATAGGTTTGGCGCCCCTTGCTGCCGGCAAGGCTAGCGTGTGGGCCGTTGCGTTGGCGTTAAGCTCAACGCGGACTTGCCGCGCGTCCCCGATCGGGGCGCAGGACGCAGCAGGCATGTGGCAATTATAGCTCGACATCGCCAAGGACAAGAGCGGGGCGCCACGTCGTGGACGGCGCCTACCCGCCCTTTTGATGTTCCACAGTAACGGCGCCTGTATGGCGAATTGGTAACGCCTGCCGCCACCTAAGCTTTTTTCTTTTCGCGGGGACGCGCTCGCGTGCCTTCTGGCGGACGCGGTTCCCGGCCCGCTGGCTGTCGCCACTGCCGTGCTTTTCCAGGCCTGCCGCCGCGACACTCGTTTCGGCGGCGGACGCGATGTTACGCCCAGGGCATGCCGCAACAGCCCGTTTCCATCGTGTTGCGATGTTTCTCGTAGGTGCGCAGCTGAACTCCGCCAACCCTGCTTGGCACGCCTTTCGACTTCCAGTCACCTCTCAGAAGCCCCGTGGCTTTTATACGCATTCGCGTTTTGGTTTGGGCCAAAACGAGGCAACCAGCGCTTTTTGCAAAAGGAGGGCTACAGCATGAAATCTCTGCGGCGGCATTATGCGCAATGGATCGACGCTGGCGCGGCGGCCCGCCGGATTGCAGCGGCCTGGGCTTCCGGCTACTCTAAAAACACCGCTGAAATTGGCGAACTTCAGCGGTCGTAAAAGCGCGCAAATCGCGTTTGCGGAGTTTTGCGAGCCTTTTGTGCTGCAGTGCGAAGGGCTCTATCCATACACTGGGTCGCACCAACAGCGGGGTTTCTAGCCTTGCCGCGGGGTGCCTCTCTGCCCTAACTTCGCCGCGTCGTAATCACTTACAGACCGGGCCTGACGCGCGCATCGCTTCGCGCCCTCGGAGGAATATAATGACCGTATACCCCACACTCGAAATCCCTGAGACTCTCGCCGCCGGCCCCGGCCCCGGCAACACCGACCCGCGCGTGCTCGAGCGCTTCGCCAAGACCGGCGTCGCCGACCACATGCAGAAGGACGTTGTTCGCGGCATGCTCGAAGCCAAGGAGATGCTGCGCGAACTCTGGGGCACCAAGAACGTCTACACGTATGGCGTCGCCGGCACCGGCTTCTCGGGCCTCGACTGCGTGCTCTCGCTCATCCTGCCGGGCGACACCGTCGTCGCCTTCCCGAACGGCACGTTCTCGGGCATCGACAGCCTCACCATCCGCATGAAGGCCGCCACCGCAGAAGAGCTGGCCGCCGACCCGCTGAACCCGAAGGCCTCGAGCGTCACCATCGTCGAGACCCCGCACGGCCAAGCCGTGACCGGCGAACTCGTCGACAAGGTGCTCGGCGAGAAGAAGCCGATGTGGGCGTTCATGGCTCACTGGGAGACCGGCTCGGGCCGCATCAACGACCTCAAGGGATTCTCTGACGCTTGCTTGAAGCACGGCGTGATGGGCATCGTCGACGCCGTTTCGAGCCTTGGCGTCGCCGACTTCAACATCGACGACTATCCGGGCGTTGTCGCCTGGGCCTCGTGTCCGCAGAAGGGCGTGCTCTCTCTGCCGCTCACCTATGCGCCTGTCAGCTTTACCGACAAGGCCATCGAGGTAGTGAAGAAGCGCGGCTGCCCGACCTACGTCCATCACCCCATCCTCAATGCCCGCCACTGGGGCATCGCCGATGGCAAGGACGTCCCGACCGCCGCCTATCACCAGACCCATTCGTGCTACGCCGTCGCCGCGTTCCACGAGGCTCTGCGTATCATCCTCGGCTACGGCCGTCGCCGGAAGGCTTCGGACTACGCCTACCACGAGCAGGCGCTGCGTCAGGCTGTTCAGGCCCTCGGTTGCGAGGTCACCTCGGACATGACGAGCCTCGTCGTTCTCAACCTGCCGGGCAGCCTGCGCGGCAAGGAGAAGGACCTCGTCGCCAACGCCCGCGCCAAGGGCTTCGGCATCTGGCCGACGCTGTCGGAACCGGTGCAGGTCCGCATCGGCATCCTGAACCAGCTTTCCCAGGAGCAGATCGCTGAGATCGTGAGCCGCTTCGCCGACGCCATGGCCGACATGGGCGCCGAAGTCGACAAGGCAAAGGTCCTCAACGGCCTGAAATCCTATTACGCGCAGGCCGCGTAAGCGCCTTTCAAGGTAAGAACATCGAGGGCCGGGCAACAAAATGCCCGGCCCTTTTTCTTTGCTCCAGGGCGCCGTTTCAGGTTCATGGGTCCGCCCCGAAGCATTGAAACGCTGGCCACTATCGTTGGGCCAGGCGGACGCAACGTTTATGCACCTCGGGGGCGGACTCGGGCCGTGGCTTCATCAAGACCTCGATGATCGGCAGCAAGAGCTCGAACGGCATGGCGCGTATGGTCCACGCAATCACGCTGTTGACGATCCCGGGAACGACGACGCGGCGCCCCATGCGATATGACCGCCAAGCGAGCCGCGCCATCCGGTCGGCGGAGTCGCTCGGCAGCAGCGCCCGGTAAATAGCGTTGGATGCGTTCATTTTGCCGTGGATGCGGGTTTCGACCGGCCCGCACGCGATTGCGCAGATCCTTACCCCCTCACCTGCGCACTCGCCTCCGATCGCCGCTGTCAGCGAGAGAACATATGCCTTGCTGGCGAAATAGGGCGCCTGCCACGGGCCAGGCGCGAAGGCTGCCAACGAAGCAAGGTTCATGATACCGCCGCGCGCTCGCGCACGCATGGCCGGTAGATAATGGCGCGTCAGCCGCGTGACGGCGGCGATATTTGTCGCCACCAGCTCATCCAGTTTTTCGGGATCGAGATCGGTGAAGTTGCCGCCGAGGGCGATGCCAGCATTGTTCACCAGCACATCGAGGTAAAGCCCATGTTTCGCCAGCAGCTCATCCAGGCGATGGGGCGCATCGATTGCGCCGACGTCCAACGTTTCGGCGATAACGGTTGCTGCTGGATAGCGGGCGGAAAGTTCGGCCGAGGCATCCGCCAGTACATCGGGCGTGCGCGCGAGCAGCACCACGGTGCGGCCCTCCCGCGCGATCCGTAGCGCCAGCGCAAAGCCCAGGCCCTCGGATGCTCCCGTTACGACCGTCGCAGGGGTCAACCCGGTGACCGCCGCCAGGGCAGCCGGATCGGGCGACGCGCTTCGGCGTACCCACATGTCGCCGAGCTTAAGCAAGATGTCCATGGTCGCTCCGCGGGGCTTATCGCTGCGGAGGCAACGCTCAGGTCCGTTCAAACGTTCGATTGCCGGACATTGGAGCGCCGCATGCTGGAGCAGGACTCGTTGCTGACCTGGACAATCATCGGCGCCGTCGCCGGCTGGCTCGCGGGCCTGATCGTCGAGGGCTACGGTTTCGGCCTACTGGGAAATGTGGTTCTCGGTATGCTGGGCGCGGCCCTCGCAACCTTTTCCGCGCAACTGTTGGGGATGCAGATTGCGACGACGCTGGGCATAACCCTCGCCGCGACGCTCGGAGCGGTCATCCTGTTGCTTCTTGCACAACTGGTGCGGCGCTACTCTTAACGAAAAGCGACGCGAACTTTCAGCCCTTGTGCAGCAGCGCGGTGTTATCGTTGAAGGCGTCGGCGATGATGCCGTGATACCAGGCGAGGCTCTCCTCGTAATTCCTGCGGCGCACCTCGGCGCTTTCGCCCGGCAGCGAAATGAAGGAATCGCTTGGAGCCAGGAAGGGCTTTCCTTCCCGTTCTCCGGGTGTGTAATCGGCACCGATCTTGATCGTGTCCTCGGCTGCCAGCAGCGACCAGCACGTGTTGCGATAGCGTGCAACAGCCGGCTCACCCTCCGCCAGCGACGCGAGGATATCGGCCGCGACCACCTTGCCGTGGCTGTTGGCGGTGAACGCCGACTTCGGCATATCGTTGGCGATGGCCGCATCGCCGATGACGTAGACGTCTTTCGCCTTGGCCGACGTGAAGTTCTGCGGATCAATCGGGCACCAGCCACCCTCGGCACAGCCAGCAGTGATGGCGATATCGCCGGCCGTCTGCGGTGGGATGACGTTCACCACTGCGCCCTTGGCTCTGATCCCCGACGCCGTCTCGATCTCCATCGTTTTTGGATCGACGCGCACGGTGCGGAAATCGTCGATCTCATTGGTGAGATTGAGCTCGATGATGCCATCATAGTAGCGGGTGAATGCCTCCTCGAATGCCGGCTGCTTGGAGAAATGAGGCTTTGCATCGAAGATCACGAGTTTCGAGCGCGGCTTATGCGTCTTGAGGTAATGCGCGATCATGCACGCGCGCTCGTACGGCCCCGGCGGACAGCGATAAGGATTGTTCGGTACCGTCATGATGACGACGCCGCCATCATCCATTGCCTCGAGCTGCCGCATGAGCAGCACCGTCTGGGGTCCCGCGATCCAGGCGTGCGGCATGATCTCGGCGGCCCCGAGCGAATAGCCGTCGATGGCGTCGTAGGTGAGGGAGATGCCGGGCGCGAGCACGAGGCGGTCGTAGAGAAGCTTCGTTCGATCCGCCAGCGTGACAATCTTTGCACCGGCGTCGACGCCCGTGGCGCGCTCGTTCACCACGTCGACGCCAATTTTGCGCAGGCCCTCGTAGCTGTGCTGCAGCGAGGCGAAGGTGCGGAAGCCGCCGAAGTAGTGGTTCGAGTTGAAGCAGGTTGTGTAGATGTGCCGTTTTTCGACCAGCTTCACGTCCAGTTGCGGCGCCTCGGTTTTCAGGATGCGCGCGACGGTGCCGCCTCCCGCTCCGCCACCGACGATGACTATCCTGCCCCGTCCCCCGACCAATGCCGGCTTAGCGACGGAATGCGCGCCCGTTACAGCGCTCGCCAGGGCCGTGCCCGCAACGAGCCGGCCGAATTGCCTACGATCGATCATCCTGGGATGCCTTGTTGCCGGCCCTGCGATACCGATATCGTAAGCCTTACGGGGAAGTGTGGGCAACACGCCGATAGCGCCCGCGCGGCCACGTCCGCAACATCATGGCTAAGATGCTCGATCGACGCACATTTCTACTCACCGGCTCCGCTGCGGCGGCTATCCTCGCTTTCTTGGGCGGGGCGGCCGGCGAAGGGGCCCCTGGTGAGAGCGCAGAATTCAAGCATGCGCTCGAGGCCATCCTCAACGGTGCTACGCCCACGGAAACGGGGATCGTGCTCGACTTGCCGGAGCATGTCGAAAACGGAGACTATGTCCCGGTGGCACTCGAGGTCGACAGCCCCATGACGGCCGCGAACCATGTCAAAGCCATCCACCTCCTCTCGACTGCAAACCCGCGGGCGAAAGTGGCAACATTTCACTTCACGCTGCTTTCCGGAAAAGCGCGCGTAACGAGCCGCATGCGGCTTGCGCACACGCAGGATGTGGTTGCCGTTGCCGAGCTGAGCGGTGGACGTTTGTTGCTCACGCGCCGCAAGGTCGATGTGCGCATCGGCGGATGCGATATCTAGGAGCGCCCGCACGATGAAGAAACCGCCGCGCATCAAGCTGCCCGAAACGATCAATCCGGGCTCGATCATCGAGATCAAAGCGCTGGCGACGCACGTCATGGAAACGGGCAACCGCAAGGACGGCTCCGGCAGGCTCGTTCCGCGCGACATCATCCACACGTTCACGGCCAGCTTCGAGGGGCAAGACGTGTTCTCCGCGGAACTCAATTCCGGGGTTGCCGCCAATCCTTACATCGCCTTTTTCATGCGGGTGACTGGCCCCGGCACTTTAACGCTTACGTGGCAAGATGACGGTGGCACGACGACCGTGGAGAAAGTAGCGATCGTCACGAATTAGCGGCGGCTATCGGATTGCGGATCACGCTGCGTAGCAAGGCCCGGTGCGTGCTGCGATGCATCCGGCGGCGCCAGGAGGCGCGGAGGCTCGTTGCGGCGTGTCTCGCCGCGCAACAGCGTTGCGATGCGCTCGTACGCGGCGCCTGCATACGCTTTCATCCGCTGCGCGGCGCGATCAATCGTCGGTTTTGCCTGCTCCCAGAGGCGCACAAGGGCTGAAGCCCAACGTTTCCAAACACCCTGCAGGAAATGCTTTGCTCGCCACTTGATGACGCGGCCGACGCGCCAGACCCAAGAAGCACGAATATAGGCAAACAGGCGATCCTTCCACGGCACGAAGATGTCGTAGGCGCGCGCGAACCAGCCGATCTGCATCAGGGCCGGTTTCGTGAGCAGAAAGATGCGCGCGATGAGAGCGGTCGAAGCCACTTTGGCGAGCAAGATCACCATCATCGCAACGAAGAAGTGACCGGTCGCGAACAGGTAGACGCCGATGAGCTTTGCAGGAATGAGCACGGCGCTCGGCAGGGCGAGTACGAGCAGTGCGCCATAGGGCGGCAGGCCGGCGATCATGCGCTCTGCCATGGCCCAGAGCGGAAAGCGTGCAAGAGCCGCGAGAAGATTGGAGAGCGGCTGCCAACCCCACTCTTCGAACAGGAGCAGCAACGCGGCAAGGACATTCAGTCCCAAGAGAAGCGCCGGACGAACGATGGCCCACGCCGCTGCGAGCGCGCGCATGGCTAACCGGCCGCCGGTTTTCAGGGCCCGCATGCCGGTCTCTATCCATGCTGAAATGTACGCTTTCAGCGTTTGCCCCATCCCTTCGCCTCCGGCTCGCAGTTGGCGAAGCCCTTGAGAGACTAGCGCCGCTTAGCTGCGGCCACGCTAATGCAAAGTACTTATGCATAGCGGAATTGTACGACGCCCCAGCAGGGGCAGTTGACGGGTTCCGCTCATTTCTATACTTTTTCCGTCAATATTTGCGAGCCTACGGGGCGAACTTTTGCTGCAGGTGAAAAAGTAATCGGCCACTACTGCCATTCCCCCACAAAGGGCGGGCGACGATCCCTGGATGGCACCCGTGTCGTCGCCGCGTCCATGCCGGCCGCTCCCCAGGCGGCCGGCACTTTTTTGCCTACTTCACCGTCATGAGGCGTATATCCTCTGCGCGCAAAGCCCCTGCCCGCTCGGCATCCTCGAGGGCATGGGCGAATTCCTCGCGCGCCTTCTCTGCCTGCCTCTGGCGTGTCCACAGGCCTGCATAGAGCCCGCCTTTCGCGATCAGCTCCGCGTGCGTGCCCTGCTCGACGAGCCGCCCTTTTTCGAGGACGAGGATGTTGTCGGCGTGCACGATGGTGGAAAGCCGGTGCGCGATGACGAGCGAGGTACGCTCGCGCGAGACCTCGTCGAGGGCATCCTGAATCTCGCGCTCGGTATGGCTGTCGAGGGCGCTCGTCGCCTCATCGAGAATGAGAATCGGCGGGCCTTTGAGAATTGTGCGGGCAATGGCGACGCGCTGCTTCTCCCCGCCCGAAAGCTTCAGGCCGCGCTCGCCCACCATGGTCTTGTAGCCCGCCGGCAGGGAGCGGATGAAGTCGTCGATCTGCGCGAGGCGCGCGGCCGCATAGACCTCCTCATCCGTGGCGTCGGGACGGCCGTATTTGATGTTGTAGAAAATCGTGTCGTTGAACAGCACGCTGTCCTGCGGGACGACGCCTATGGCCGCGCGCAGGCTCTTCTGCGTCACGTCGCGGATATCCTGGCCGTCGATCGTCACGCGGCCAGATGTGATGTCATAGAAGCGGAACAGGATGCGTGCGAGCGTCGACTTACCAGCGCCCGTGGGACCGACAATAGCCACCATTTTCCCGGCGGGCACGGTGAACGAGACATCGTGCAGGATCTCCCGACCGCCCTGATCGTAACAGAAGCTCACATTCTCGAAGCGGAATTCGCCCTTTTCGACGACGAGAGGCTTGGCGCCGGGCCGATCCTTGATCTCGGGTGACTCGCCAAGCAGCGCAAACATCGATTCCAGATCGACAAGTCCCTGCTTAATCTCGCGATACACCATGCCCATGAAATTGAGCGGCATGTAGAGCTGGATCATCAGCGCGTTGATCATCACGAACTCGCCGACCGAGTGCGTGCCCGCCATGATGCCGCGCGCGGCGAGGATCATGCACGCCGTCATGCCGATGGTGAAGATAATCGTCTGGCCGGTGTTGAGCACGCCAAGTGAGCGGAACGTCTTGATTGCGGCCTGCTCGTAGCGCGCCATCGACGTATCGAAGCGGCGCGCTTCTAGATCCTCGTTACCGAAATATTTCACCGTCTCGAAGTTGAGCAGGCTGTCGATGGCCTTGGTATTTGCCTCGTTGTCGCTCTCGTTCATCTCGCGGCGAATGGCAATGCGCCGCTCGCTGGCCGCGAAGGTGAACCACATGTAGACGGCCACCGTCACATACATGATCGCCACGTAGCGCCAGTCGAAATAGTAGAGCAGCATGCCCGACATCAGCAGAAGCTCGATGGCGGTCGGCACCACGTTGAGAATACCCATACGAATGATGAGCTCGACGCCGCGCGTGGCGCGCTCGATTACGCGCGAAAGACCGCCCGTGCGCCGCTCCAGGTGAAAGCGCAGCGAGAGCCGGTGCAGGTGGTGGAACGTGCGGTTGTTCAACTCGCGGACCGCGTTCTGTCCAACCTCGGTGAAGATGATGTCGCGGATCTGCGTGAGACCCATCATCAACACGCGGCCCGTTCCGTAGGCGAGGATCAGCATGACGACCGCGAAGCCAAGCCCCTGCGCCGTCGCGCCCGTGTCGCCCGTCGCCGCGGCCGCGAGCCTGTCGGTGGCGTCCTTGTAGAAAACCGGCACGGCGACAGTAACGAGCTTGGCCACGAGCAAAACCGCGAACGCAAGCACCACCCGCATGCGCAGATCGGGGCGGTTCGCCGGCCACACCAGCGGCAGCAATCCGCGGAACGCGTCCCAGTGCCTCGAGCGCGGGGTCAGGTAATGCTCCTCGCGTTCATCGGTGGGTGCAGCCGGAATCGCTGGGGGAAAGGACATGGAACCTTCTGGGTTGGATTGGCGAATTGCCGCTTTGCACGGCACGAACGCGAGTGGGGCGCCGGCCCGATACCCGGTGCCGCGCCCGCAATTCAGGGCCTAGAGACTTTAACGGATATAGTGGCGCTTATGCCAATGGCCAGTCCGCGGCCGCTGCGGCCCAAACGTCTTTGCCCGATAATGCTTCTTCGGCTTCGCCCTTGACGGTGCGTCGCTATGCGAGACGACGCGCCTGTGCTTGCGCGGCCGGACATAAGTGCTGCCGCAGGGGCAGTCGCACCGGCGCAGCGTATGGCTCACGCCGGCGGGGGCCGCGTGGTGGCGGCGCAGCCTCGGGGGGTGACGATGCAGCTTTGCCGGGCGTTGAGCATGGCTGGTGTGCTTGCGATAGGCGTGGGCCTTCTTCTTGCGCGGGTTGAGTTTCGCAAAGGCACGTTTGCGCTGCTTCTTCTTGACCGCGGGCGGCGCGATATCGGCAGCCATCGCACCCTCGCGCGCCTTCGGCGAAGCTTCTTGATCCGTTGAATGCGGACGGGGAGCACGGTCACTCTCGACCTTGCGCGTCGGCAGTGCCACGCCCGAACTCTCGTTCGGCACTGGAGTCGAAGGCAAGGCGCGCGGCGCTTCGGCTTTCGGCGGCACTGGCGAAAGATCGACGGCCGGGGCAGATGGCACCGTATAGCTTCGCTCGCCGCCGGCGTGAGGCTGGGGCATCGAAGATGGCGTGGGTGCCGCTGACGGGATTTGGTCGGCGCGCGCAACGCGGCCGCTCTCGACCCCCTTTGCGCGCGCAGCGGCTTCCTGGCGCCGATTTGCCTCGGCCTCGATCTCGGCCTTGCGCTTCGCCTCCGCTTCGGCCTCGGCCACAGCGCGGCGCTCGGCGGCATCGGCCTCCTCGGCCTGACGCTTTGCTTCCTGGGCCAGCCGCTTGGCTTCGGCCTCATCTGCCTTGCGCTTTTCCTCGGCGGCTCGCTTTTCTTCGGCGGCGCGGCGCTTCTCCTCGGCGAGGCGCTCTTCCTTCACGCGCTGCTTCTCTTCGGCCTCGCGCTTTTCTTGCGCCAGACGCTTCTCTTCCGCGATGCGCTTTTCTTCCGCTTCGGCTGCAGAGCGCGCCGCGGCTTCTGCGTAGGCCTGCCCGCGTGCCTCCGCGGCGTCCGCGACCTCTTTGGCGCGGGCCTCCGCCTCCGCGCGGCGCTTCGCTTCGACCGCTTCGGCGATCCGCCGGCGCTCCTCGTCGGCCTGCTTCTGTGCGCGTTCGTGCTGCTCTGCCAAGCGCTTGCGGGAGGCAGCTTCCTCATCGGCGCGCTGTTTCTCAGCTGCTTCGGCCTTACGCTTAGCTTCTGCGGCCGCTTGGTCTGCGCGGCCTTCGGCTTCTACAGCCTCAGCCGCGCGTTTGGCAGTTTCCGTCTTGGCATCCTCTCTGACCGGAGAACTCGCCAAAGGCGCCGACCCACTGGCGTTTGCCTGCGGCGGCACAGCTGCGAGTTGCGATGGCGCGTTTGTTTCACCCGGCTCCGCCGGTGCTGCGCCGCCAGGGGCGGTACGCAACAGCTTGACGATCTCGTTGCGGTAGCTGCGGTTGGCGCGCGCGAGCCAATCGCGAACGCTCTCCACGAAGCCACCCCAGCCGTGCGGCTCGGGCATCTGCACGCCGCTCGTCTGCTCGCTCGCAGCCGCCGCCAGTGTCGAAGCCGCAACGCCGGCGCGCGGCGCCAGCACGTTCAATGCCTCACCGGTTTTCAGCTGGGTGATGACGACGCCGTCGTAGGCTTTGGATGAGCGGGCAAGCCAATCCCATACCGGGGCAAAGGGCGTGGATTCCGCTTCGGCTGCACGGGGCTGGGTTTGTGCCGCTGGCGCAGCGGCGCCGTTTGGCTGCGCGGACGGAGCGTCGCTGGATTCTTCGAGCAGGTGGTTGAAGCGTTCCGAAGCTGCGCGGGCGAGCGCCTCGGCCTGTTCTCTTACTGTGAGCGGCTTGTGCGGCTCGCTTTCAGCCGCGGCGATGCCCGGCGTGCACAGGAGTGCCAGCACGAAGAGAAGACGCATACCCGTCATCGGCGTTTGTCCGCACCCGTTGGTTCCCGCTCGAACCGGCGGGTTATCCCTCGTCCATGGCGGTTCTTGGATCGCCGCCTAGCTTAGGCAACCCATTAAGCACAACTCTGGCGGGCCTCCAAACCGACAACATAAAACAGGATAACGGGAGAACCTGGCGGGTTACGGAGGGCTGGTGTCATGCGGCTGCGGCGTCCCCATATTAGATGTTCCAACCTGGGGGGATTTCTCTAAGCCACGGACTGTGAATGGATACAAAGAACTTCAACGGAAACAAGAACATCGCCGCTGCGACGCGCAACGTGTGCGTCTATTGCGGTTCGGGCCTCGGCCTCAACCCCTCCTATGCAGAAGCTGCCCGCACCCTGGGGGCCAACCTCGCCGTCAGCGGCATTGGCCTCGTTTATGGGGGCGGCAGTCTCGGCCTCATGGGTGAGGTCGCCCGCGCGACGCTGGCGCACGGCGGCAGGGTGACCGGCATCATCCCCGGCTTTCTCATCGAGAAAGAAGCGATGCTGAGCGAAGTGGACGAGGTGATCGTCACCGACAACATGCATCAGCGCAAGCAGCTCATGTTCGACCGCTCGGATGCGTTCGTCGCGCTGCCCGGCGGCGTCGGCACGCTCGAGGAACTGGTCGAGCAACTCACGTGGGTGCAGCTCGGCCGCCACACCAAGCCGGTCATCGTCGCCAACATCGACGGCTTCTGGACGCCCTTCCTCAACCTGCTCACGCACATGAAGAAAGACACCTTCATCCGTGCCGGCCTCGATGTCCGCTTCACGGTCGTCGACGACGCGACGCAGATCGTTCCTGCGATCACTGGGGCATGGGAACCGCGTCCTGCTCCGCGCGATGAGGAACTGCTGGCAAAATTCTAGGCGGGACAAAGCCCGGCGGCCCCTCTCCTCCGCCGTTCATCTGAACAGCTCGTAGTGGACAGGGTTGCCGGGGCACGCGGAAAAACCGCATTCGGCGAAGGCGCTGAAGGCGTTGAGGAGTGTCAGCGCGACTACGAGCCATACCGCGCCCGCCTCGAAGCGACCCGGCGCGGACGCGTCCGCGTGCGCAAACTGCCCGTTGAACATGAGCATCACCCCCGCCGCGAAGATGGCCGCGGCGAAGGCGATGAATGCCCAGGTGTAAAAATGGTAGCCCAAAAGCGCCGAGCCGAAGCCCTCATCACCCGGCATGACGTGCAGCAGCACCTGCCGTCCCGCCACGGACGCGCCCAGCAGGGCCGCCACGATGACGAGGCCGTAGTGCAGCGGTTTTGGTCCGTAACGGACGGTGAGCACGGGGCCGACGGCGAGCGCCGCGAATGCGACGCGCTGCAAAAGACACAGCGGACACGGCAACTCGTCGTAGGCGAACTGCCAGTAGAATGCGACGAGCAGCAGCGCTGCAATGGCATAAAGGGCGACGGCATTAAGCCGGACAGCCAAGGTTGGGCCCATGTCCATGACCGTCGCCTCCTAGAACGATAGCGGAAGGGGAGTGACGGCGTGCCGGAGGAAAATCGCGGTCGCGTATAGCATTCCGGCAAAGAAGACATAGAGGGCGAGCGTCGAGCGGTGGCACCACGCAAGCCACATGGCGAGCGCGAAGTTGAAGAAAGCGATGAAGAATTCCATGCAACCGCGCATATGTTAATCTGTGGGGCGAGATGTGGCTCTAGAGGCTGAACATAATCCGAGTCGGCGGATGGAACGCAGCACCGTTATCGCAAATGGGCTGCAGGCGGCGATCCTGCTCGGCGCATTCGGCGCGCTGACCACTGTAATTCTGTGGCCGCAGCTCGGCAGCTTCGGTGTGCTCGTGAGCCTCGCCGGCGCCTCGTTCATCCTACTTCTCGTAATGCGCATGCCGCCAGCGATGCTCATGCGCATCTATGGCGCGCGCCCTTACGAGGCGGGAGATCTTGCGCAATACGACCGCGTCATCGGCGAACTCGCACACCGTGCGGGGCTCGCCTCTCCTCCACGGCTTTACGTTGTGCCGAGCATGCAGCTCAGCGCATTTTCGTTCGGCACCCGCCAGCGGTTCGCAATTGCGGTGACCGAAGGTCTTTTGCGCCGGCTGACGATGCGCGAGGTTGCCGGCATACTTGCGCGCGAGGTCGCGCACGCACAGCGGGGCGATCTACCCCTGTTCGGGATCGCCGATTTCATCTCGCGCTGCGCCCAAGGCTTCTACTACACGGGGCTATTTTTCGCGGCGCTCAATGCGCTGCGTGCCATTGGCGGGGCCGAGCCCGTCTCGTGGGTAAGCGTCGTGCTGCTCGTCGCTGCGCCGCTGCTGATGTCCCTCCTGCAGCTTTCGCTCTCGCGCGCGCGGGAAGTGGCCGTCGACCGTGCGGGAGCGCTGCTGACGGGCGATCCGCTCGGGCTTGCCTCGGCGATCGCCCGCCTCGAGGCGGGCCCAGGGAATCCTCTCGACGATCTTCTGCCGCCGGTGCCAGCGCGCAAGGTGCCCCTGCCCTCGATGCTCCGGTATTCCCCGTCCGCCGAGCGGCGCATAGCGCTTCTCAATACTTTTCAGGCCCCGCCCATTCCGCTGCTCGACACCGAGGAAACCCCACGCATATCGCTGATCGGCGTAGGGCCTATCGAGATGCGGCCTCGCTATCGGCTCTCGGGGGTCTGGTTCTGATGGCGTACGGGATGCAGCGGCGAGGAGACGAGGCGCTTGGCCGCTCTTGCACCCGGCGCCCATTTACGCGTATCAGCCGGGCATGGCTGAGATGACGACCACCCGGGCGCGCCAGCGCATCGAAACGGATGCAGACGCTGCGGACCTCGTGACGCGCATGCGCGAGGGCGAGCGCCGCGCGACGGCGACGGTGATCACCGAGCTGGAGCGGCTCTCTACGTCGGCGCCCATCCTGCTGCGCGCCATGCAACCGCATCTGGGAAACGCGCTCGTCGTGGGCTTCACGGGCCCGCCGGGTGCCGGAAAGTCAACTCTCGTCAACGCCGTGATCGCAGAGCTGCGCCGCGCCGACAAGACGGTCGGCGTCATTGCGGTCGATCCATCGAGCCCCGTTTCCGGCGGCGCCATCCTAGGTGACCGCATCCGCATGACGGCGGCGCTCGACGACGATGGCGTGTTCGTGCGCTCGCTCGCGAGCCGCGGATATCTCGGGGGCCTTTCGCCAGCCGCCGTCCGGATCATTGATGCGCTCGACGCAGCCGGCCGCGACGTGATCCTGCTGGAGACCGTCGGCACCGGGCAGAACGAAATCGACGTTGCCGAGGTTGCCGACGTGCGCGTCGTCATCTCAGCGCCCGGGCTTGGCGACGACATCCAGGCGATGAAGTCCGGCTTGCTGGAGATTGCCGACATCATGGTCGTCAACAAGGGTGACCGGCCGGGCGCGGAGCAGACGATGCAGCAGCTGCTCGGCGCGCTCTCGATCCGCGCCATGCGCAATCAAAAGATTCCGGTACTCAAGACGACGGCGACATCTGGGGAAGGAGTGCCCGAGCTCGTCTCAACGGTTGAAACCGCGGGGCGGGCGTTGGAGGCTGCCGGGCCGCTCGCGCGGCGGCGTCGCCGTGCGCGCTATCTCATCGCCCGGGCTGCGTCCGACATCGTAGCGGAGCGAGTGCGTGCCGGTGGTGCGCGAACACTCGATACGCTGGCCGATCAAGTACTCGCCGGAGATATCGGACCGGAGGAAGCGGCAAAGCGTCTGCTTGGCAGTTAGCTGCACGGGTGGGACTTGCGCACCCGCACACCCAATCGATCGTAACCGAAAAGGGCGCCCCGCGAGGCCCCTTCCCTTTTGCCGTTGCAGCAGCACCGGCGGACCAAGCGCTGCGGCGCTGCAGGAGCTCGTCAATCGGCCGCCTGAAGCTCGTCGGCCGGCACCTCGGCCGATGTTCCGACGCCGTAGGCTTCGCGGCGCACCTCAAAGCCATCGCGCGTTGTCGGTATACGCGCCCGCGGACTGTCGTTCGCAGATGGATCAGATGGCGTTGTGGGGTTCGGTACGGGAATCGTGTTTGCGGTGGAGTTCGGATCGCCCGGCAGGCCGTCCTGAGCCAGCGCCGCCGTGCCATAGCTGCCGAGCGCGAGCAGGGCTGCCATCACAGATATGGTTTTGGTTCTCATGGTCGGGATTCCTTCCTAAGGTTCCGCTGCGGTTCGAGCTGCTGCCCCATGCAGCGAAAGCCCGCACATACCGCGCCTGCCGCGGATCCTGGCCAGACCAAATTGCAACGCCAACCACCCATCGCGGCCGTGGTTCGTGCGCCGTAAAATTGGCTGGCGCTATTGTCGGCTTGCACGACTATTCGCATGGGAAGCATAAGGGCTAGGGAACGGGAAAAATCGGAAAGGCCACGCGGGGAATGACGAACAGAAGCGCCGTGGAGCAAGGGCGAATGGTGTTCGCCACACAGCCGCAGGGGCTATCGACACTGTTCTTCACCGAATTGTGGGAACGCTTTTCCTATTACGGCATGCGCGCGCTTTTGACGCTATTCATCGTCGCTCCCGTTGCGGCTGGCGGACTTGGGTTTTCAACGGTCGAAGCAGCGCGCATCTACGGCAATTATACGATGGCCGTGTACTTGCTATCGATCCCCGGCGGCTTCATCGCCGATCGCTACCTCGGTGCACATCGCTCCGTATTCATCGGCGGAAGCATCATCGCTCTCGGACACTTCACGCTCGCTGTGCCCATCGAAGCCGCTTTCTACACGGGGCTCGCGCTCGTGGCGCTCGGCACGGGGCTCTTCAAGCCGAACATCAGTGCGATGGTGGGTAATCTCTATGCGCCGGACGATGAACGGCGCGATGCGGGCTTCTCCCTGTTCTACATGGGTATCAACATCGGTGGCTTGATGGCGCCGCTGGTGACGGGATTTCTTGCCCAGAGTGCGCCCTTCAAGAACTGGCTCGCTGCCAATGGCTTCGATCCGGCATCAAGCTGGCATTGGGGATTTGCGGCCGCTGGCATCGGGATGACGTTCGGGCTCATCGCCTACATGCGCAGGGCGCCGCTGCTGCGGCGCGTGGGGGCGCCACCGTCGAAGCCCGACATTTCGCCACTGCCGAGTCTCCTCGTGATCGGCGGCACGATCGCCGTTCTCGGGCTAACAGTGCTGTCTGACGATCCGCGCTTCCATTGGCTGCGTGCCGCCTTTCTGCTGGTGCCCATCGCCGCCATCGTCTGGTTCGCGATGCGCGGAGATGTGGAGGGGCAGCACCTTGCCGCCGTGTTCGTGTTCTTCATCGCGGCGATGATTTTCTGGGCCATATTCGAGCAAGCCGGCATCACCATCGCTCTCTTCGGCCAGCAGTTGACCCACAACGAGCTGTTCGGCTGGAGCTTCCCAGCTGCCTGGTATCAATCCCTCAATCCGCTGTTCGTCATTTTGTTGGCGCCACTCTTCGCAGCGTTATGGCTGCGGCTCGGCGCGCGCCAACCGTCGAGCCCAGTGAAGTTTACGCTCGGTCTCTTTTTCCTCGGCACCTCATTCCTCTTGATGGTGCCGGCGGCGATGCTGACCGCAGAAGGTCTCGTAAGTCCGCTGTGGCTCGTGGGCCTGTTCTTCCTTCAGACTGTGGGCGAGCTACTACTCAGCCCCGTCGGTCTGTCGACAATGACCAAACTCGCGCCAGCGCGCCTCGTGGGCCTCGTACTGGGTGTGTGGTTCCTCGCCACGGCATGGGGCAACAAGCTCGCTGGCGTTCTCGGCACCGGCTACGATGCAACCGACGCCACGGCGCTCTCGACTTTCTTCCTGCAGCAAGCGCTCATGGTGGGCATCGCGACGGCTGCGCTCGCACTTCTCACGCCATGGTTGAAGGGTCTGATGGGCGGTGTGCGCTAGATCGGAGACGCCGTCGCCTCGGCGTTGTCCTTCATCAGCTTGTAGTTGATAGAATCGAGCAGCGCCTCGAAGCTCGCATCGATAATGTTCGGTGAAACCCCCACCGTGAACCAACGGTTTCCGGTTGCCGTATCGAGACTTTCGACGAGCACACGTGTTACGGCCTCGGTGCCGCCCGTCAGGATACGCACCTTGTAATCGATGAGCTCAACGCCATCGATGTGCTTCTGATAGCGGCCAAGATCCTTGCGCAGCGCGCGGTCGAGCGCGTTCACCGGGCCGTTGCCCTCGCCCACCGACCACAATGGCTCGTTGTCGCCGTTGATGAATACCTTCACGATCGCTTCCGATACGGTGACGAGCTTGCCGCGCGAGTTGTGCCGGCGCTCCACCATGACGCGAAAGCTGTCGACAGAGAAATAAAGCGGCACGCTGTCCAGCATGCGGTGCGCGAGCAGCTCGAAGGAGGCTTCCGCCGCCTCGTAGGAATAGCCGGCCGCCTCGCGGTTCTTCACCTCGTCGAGAAGGCGCGCCAGCCGCGCGTCGTCCTTGTCGATGGGAATGCCGAGCTTCTCGATGTTGGCGAGAATGCTCGAGCGGCCGCCCTGCTTCGACACCAGCAGCCGGCGCTGATTGCCGACGCTCTCGGGCGCGACGTGCTCGTAGGTCTGCGGCTCCTTCAGAATCGCCGAAGCGTGGATGCCGGCCTTCGTCGCGAACGCGCTCTCACCTACATAGGGCGCATGCCGGTCGGGATTGCGGTTGAGTATCTCGTCGAGGATGCGGCTCGCATGGGTCAGCGTAAGGAGCCGCTCCGGCGTCACGCCGGTCTGAAAATGCTCCGCGAACTCGCTCTTCAGGAGGAGCGTCGGGATGATGGAGGTAAGGTTCGCGTTGCCGCAACGCTCGCCGATGCCGTTGAGCGTCCCCTGGATCTGACGCACGCCCGCGCGTACCGCCATCAGCGAGTTGGCGACGGCGTTCTCGGTGTCATTGTGGGTGTGGATGCCCAGATGGGTGCCGGGCACCACCTTCGCCACCTCTCCGACGATGCGCTCCACCTCGTGGGGAAGCGTGCCGCCGTTGGTGTCGCACAACACCACCCAGCGCGCGCCGGCCTCATAGGCAGTGCGTGCTACGGCGAGTGCGTATTCGCGATTGCCCTTGTAGCCGTCGAAGAAGTGCTCGCAGTCGAGCATGGCCTCGCGGCCGGTCTCTACGATCGCTTTCATCGATTGCTCGACGGCGGCGAGGTTCTCCTCGTTCGAGATGCCCAGCGCCACGCGCACGTGGTAGTCCCACGACTTGGCGACGAGACACATGGCTTGGGTCTGCGAAGCGAGTACTGCCTGCAGGCCGGTATCGTTAGACACCGAGCGGCCAGCGCGCTTCACCATTCCGAAAGCCGTCAACCGGGCGTGCGCCAGCGCAGGCGGTGCGGCGAGGAACTGCGTATCGGTGGCGTTGGCGCCCGGAAAACCGCCTTCGACGTAATCGACGCCAAGGTCGTCGAGCACGGCGGAGATCCGCCACTTGTCGTCGACTGAAAAGTCGATGCCCGTCGTCTGCGCTCCATCGCGCAGGGTTGTGTCGAACAGGAACAATCGCTCTTTCGTCATACGCGGTTACTGCCGTGCTGGGCGACGGCATCCTTCCATTTCGTTGGAGCCCGGTGCATCGGCGTGCAGCGGGTGCAGCCGTCCCATCGCTGTCGTCTCGCTACTTTCAGTGCGCCTCGGTTTTGTCAGCGAGCTTCTTGGTCATTGTCGTGTTCGAGAGCCACTGATCCTCAATCGGAACGAGGTTGCGCCGCCCCGGCACATAGCCCCGCGCCGCGAAGAACGGTTGGGCCGTCTCGCTCGCCTCGACGGTGATTTCCTTCGCGCCGCGCGCCGCCGCCAGCCGTTCCAGCGCATCGACAAGCGTCGTTCCTACGCCGCGCCCGGTCGCGTACGGGTGCACATATAGCATGTCGAGAACGGTGTTGTTCTTCAGCGAAGCAAAGCCGAGATATTCTCCGTCCACCTGCACGATCAGGGTCACCATCGCTTCCAGCCGGTCGGCGAATGCTTCAGCATCCTCCGCCCGCGCGATCCAGGCGAGGCGCTGATCCTCCGTATAGTCCTCCGCCGTCAGCTCTTCGATGCTCTGCGCGTAGAGATCGCGCAGCACCATCGTGTCGGCGGGCATGAACGGGCGAAGCGGGTAGGATTGTGGTTGCATAGACGCGAACTCATACGTAGCCGAAGACGCGAGCGGCGATCCAGAACGCCAACAGTGCAATCCCGATCTTCACCAGCATGTAAAACAGCCAGTGGCGCGGCTCGGGTGTATCCTTGCGCCAATCATCGCTCATCGTGCCAACTCCCAGGTCGTTACGATCTCGCCGGTTTCGGGGTCTTTGGCGTCCTTCAGCAGGACACCCGTCGCCGCCAGCTCGTCGCGAATGCGATCTGCTTCCTTGAAGTTCTTCGCCTTGCGCGCTTCCCCGCGCTGCGCCACCAGCGACTTCACACGTAGCGCTAGTTCTGGATCGGTCACCTCGACCAGCTCGGAGCTCTGGGCCCGCCCATGCCAATGGGAGGCATCAAAGCCGAGAGCGGATGCGGAAGCGAGCCATTTTTCGCCGGCCGCGATATCTCCACTCCGTGCCTCCTTCGCCAGCTCGTGCAGGCGCGCGATCGCGAGCGGTGTGTTGAGGTCATCTGTCAGCGCCGCGATCACTGCGCTGTCGGGCTGTGTGTCCTTGAGCAGCGCGCCACCGAAGCGGTCGCTGATCTCGCCCCAGCGATCGAGAACCGCCTGCGATTCCTCAAGACCCTTGCGCGTCCAGTCGATCGGCTGCCGGTAGTGGGTGCGCAGCATGTTGAAGCGAACAACTTCACCCCGCCATTCCTTGAGCAGGTCGTGGATGGTGATGAAGTTGCCGAGCGACTTCGACATCTTCTCCCCTTCGACCTGCAGGAACCCATTGTGCAGCCAATAACGTGCCATGACTTGAGTGTTGTGTGCACACCGCGACTGTGCGATCTCGTTCTCGTGGTGCGGGAACACGAGATCGATGCCACCGCCGTGGATGTCGAACACGTCGCCCAGGTGCTTGCCCGCCATGGCGGAGCACTCGATATGCCATCCTGGCCGGCCCGGCTCAGCAATGCCCCCCGGCGAAGGCCATGACGGCTCGCTCGGCTTCGATGGCTTCCACAGCACGAAGTCCATCGGGTCTTTCTTATAGGGCGCAACCTCGACGCGCGCCCCCGCCGCCATCTCGTCCAGGGATCGGTTCGAGAGCTTGCCGTAGTCCGGCATCGAAGGAACGTGGAACAGCACGTGGCCCTCGGCGACGTAGGCGTGGCCGTTGGCGATCAGCGCATCGATGAGCGTGCGCATTTCCTCGATGTGCTCTGTGGCACGTGGCTCGACGGTCGGCGGCAACACACCCAGGGCCGCAATGTCCTCGTGGAACTGCTTTGCCGTGCGCTCGGTCAGGGTGCGGATCGAGACGCCTTCCTCAGCTGCGCGCGCGTTGATCTTGTCGTCGACGTCCGTGATGTTGCGCACATAGGTCACGTGCTTCTCGCCGTAGATGTGGCGGAGGAGCCGGAACAGCACGTCGAACACCACCACGGGGCGCGCGTTGCCGATGTGGGCATAGTCGTAGACTGTGGGCCCGCACACATACATGCGCACGTTGTCGGCATCGAGGGGCACGAACTCCTCTTTGCGGCGGGTAAGGGTGTTATAGAGCTTAAGTACGTCCGCTTCGGCCATGACGGTCCCTGGTATCGTCAGGAGCCGCTGGCGGGACGAATTCTCTGGCTCAGAATTTGGACAAAGAAGCGCGCCGCGCGCCAGCGGTTATTGCTAGCTCGAAATAATGGTGATGCCACACAGGTCGGCGGCAAAGGGCAGGTTGCGCTTCATGGCGATCTTATGCGCAATGTCGATGTGCCTCGTCAAGCGCAGGGCCGTTAATGGGCGGGGACGCCGAGACTTTCTCTCCCGGCGGGCGGCAGGCCGCCCCAATTGCTCCGCATTGACCCCCTAGCCGGTGGTGTCCATAGTCGCGCTCCGGCCGGCCCCGTATTAATGGCCGTACGGACCACAGCCCCGGCAGGACTAAATTCACGATGCGTAAGGCACATGCCCGCCGTCAGGCTCTCGGCGCTGCGATCCTCGCCGCCGCGATGGTGGCTGCGTGCCCGGTGTTAGCGCAGGGCTGGTGGCCGTGGAGCAACTCGGAGCCCGAGCGCGCGCCGGTGCCCGACGAGCCCGTCTACCGCGATCCGCCGCCGATGCAGGACGATCGGCCTCCAACCTATCAGCCACGGCCCGAGCCCGGTGCCCAGATGCCTCCGCCGCAAGCTGCGCCTTCCGTCAACTGGTCGACCAAGAACCCCATCTGTTTGCAACTCGAGCAGCGCCTCGTGCAGGACGGCCAGCGCTCCAGCGGTATGCGCGACCGGCTCCCGGCCATCGAGGCAGAGATGGATCAGGTGGAGCGCGCGTATGAGCAGAGCCAATCGGATCTCGAACGGAACGACTGCTACGAATATTTCCTCTTCTCGAAGACGCTGCGGCGCTCGCGCCGTTGTGTCGATCTCGCCCAGCAGCGCGACGAGGCGCAGCGCCGGCTTTCTGACCTCAATGCCCAGCGCCAGCAGATTGCCAATTCGGGTGTGCGATCCTATCGCGAGGAGATCGTGCGCGAGCTTGCCCGCAACAACTGCGGCGCCAACTACGTGCAGGAAGCGCGCCGCTACGGCCGCGGACGCGATTCCTCGTCTATCTGGCAGGACGAGGACGAGGGAGGCTACTCCAACAGCTGGACGCCTTTTGGCGGGGCGCGTTCGTCGGCCACCTACCGTACCGTCTGCGTACGCCTGTGCGACGGCTATTATTTCCCGGTGAGCTTCTCGACGCTGCCCAGCCATTTCGAGCAGGATGCCGAGGCTTGCCAGTCACGGTGCGCCGCGCCGGCCGAACTTTACTATTACCAGAACCCTGGGTCTGCGATGGACCAGTCGATCGCGTTCCGCACCCAGGAGCCGTATACCAGCCTCAAGACGGCATTCCGTTACCGCAAGGAGCTGATCAAAGGTTGCTCGTGCAAAGAGGCCGAGTACGTTCCCCCCGATGCGCCCGCTGGCGATACCGGGCGGCGAGCCGAAACGGGAGCGCCTGGTAACGCACCGACCGGGTGGGAAGCGCGCTCCGATGCAGGGGCGCAGCGGCAGCAATAGATTAACGCCTGGGGCCGCGCCGCACGATTGCGCACTCCGGCAACTCGATTACGAAAGCCGACGATGCGCCTTCCCGCTTCCGCCGAAAGCCTACTCGAGATGCTGGAGATCCGTGCGCTCAGCGTCGATGAGCTGTCGAGCGCGCGCTATGTCGTTGCAAAGTCGTTTGCCCGGGGAGCATCCGAGCACTACTCACGGCCGCAGATCGATGCATTCGTCGCGTTCGTACGCAGTCCGCAGTACAGCGATCTGCTGGTCGGCAACCGCGCCTATGGTGCTTTCATCGACACGGAGATGGTCGGCGTTGCTGCCTGGAGCATCACCGAGATGAAAAGCCCGACCGCGCGGCTCATTGCGGTGTTCGTGCTGCCGATGTTCAGCGGCAACGGCATCGGAACGCGGCTCGTCGAATACCTGGAGGAAGAAGCGCGCGCCACCGGCTACCGCGCCCAGGAGACGAGCGCGCTGCTCGGTGCGCGTGGCTTTTTCGAGCACCTCGGCTATCTCAATACGGGCGAGGCTAGCTGGTCGCTGCCATCGGGACACACCATCCCTGTCGCGACGATGCGGAAAGTCGGCGATGGCCGGATTGGCGTGGTGCACTGACAACGCACGGCGCTGACGCGTATTCAGCTCCGACCCACGTCCCAGGCGCCTTCAGGCGCGATGCCCCTTGAGGCGCGCCTCCGCCTTGTCCCGGCCGATGAGCCCGAGCAGGGCCTTCAGCTCCGGCCCGTCCTCAAGCCCCGTGAGGGCGAGACGCAACGGGTGGAATAGCGCCCGGCCCTTGCGTCCACTGGCACTCTTCAATCTTGCGATCCAGGCATCCCAGGTGGATGCGTCCCAGGGCTCGGGCGGAAGTAGGGCAGCCGCCTGATCGGTAAGCGCCTGATCCTCGATCACCGGATCGATCTTGCCGGCAACGACGTTCCACCACGGCCCTGCGTCGGCGAGCACGCTGAGATTGCCGCGCACCGCATTCCAGAAATCCTCGCCGCCACCGATGTCGAGTTGCTCGAGGCGGCCGGCGACGTCGTCGTAACGCGTGGCGTGGAGCTGGCGCGCATTGAGCGCTTTGAGCTCGTCGGCGTCGAAGCGTGCGGGGGCGGTCGAAATCTTCGCGAAGCTGAACAGCTCTGCAAGGGCGTCGAGACTGGTGTGGGGCTCGATTGGGTCAGAGGTGCCGATCAGCGCCGTATAACTCGCCAGCGCCATCGGCTCGATGCCGGCTTCGCGCAGACTCTCGATGGAAAGCGCACCGAGCCGCTTGGAAAGCGCCGCGCCATCGGCGCCGATCAGCAGGCTGTGATGGCCGAAGGCGGGCGGCTCTTTGCCTAGCGCTTCGAAGAGCTGCATCTGCACGCCGGTGTTCGTGACATGATCCTCACCGCGGATCACGTGCGTGATGCCGAACTCCGCGTCGTCGATGACGCTCGTGAATGTGTACAGGAAGCTTTCGTCAGCGCGGATGACGACCGGATCTGACAGCGAGCCGACATCAACGGTCTGGTCGCCGCGGACCAGATCGTTCCACGAAACGATCGTCGGCAGCGGATTGAGCGTATCGGCTTCGGAATTGGCGAGGCGGAACCGCCAGTGGGGCCGGCGTCCCTCCCCCTCCAGTGCCGCGCGCTCGGCATCGGTGAGCTTCAGCCCGGCCCGATCATAGATGGGCGGCAGGCCGCGGGCGCGCTGTCGCTTGCGCTTGCGGTCGAGCTCATCCTCTGTCTCGTAGCAGGCATAGAGCCTCCCCGCCGCCTTCAGAGCCTCAGCGGCTGCAACGTAGCGGTCGGTGCGCTCCGACTGGTGCTCCTCCCGTGTCCATTCAAGGCCGAGCCAGGCGAGGTCGCGACGGATGCCGTCGGCGAATTCGGCCGTCGAGCGCTGCAGATCCGTATCGTCGAGGCGCAGCCAGAAATCGCCTCCCGCTTGGCGCGCGAACAGCCAGTTGAGCAGCGCGGTGCGCACGTTGCCTACGTGGAGACGCCCCGTGGGGCTTGGCGCGAAGCGGACGGTTACGGTCATGGGTACGACGCAAAGGCGTTGAGGTCGCCGCAAGCTATAGACGCCATTCAAGAGAACTCAAGAGTTAAGCAAAAAAGCCGCTCCCACTGCGGGCAATTCAAACGGCAGAGCAACTCAGAGCGCGGGGCTCAGAACTTGATCAGCGCGCCGGTGATGAACTGTTGGAAATCGTCGATGCTGTGGAATACTGGCGCACCAAGCGAACCGTCCGTGAAGTCGCCACCGGCGTGGCGGTACATCATGTAGAGGTACATATCGGCGGCCTCGATATTCTGAACGACGCCCGCCGACCAGAACGTCAGATTGGCGCCGAGTGTAAGCGGGTTGCCCGTGGCACTCACGTTGGCACCCGCGTCATCCTTGCGGTACTCGCCATAGATCGTCGTCTTACCGAGCGGATGCCATTTGCGCTCTATGCCGGGCTGGATAAACCAAGTCGAGCTGGTACCGTCGAAGCCGACGGGCAACGAGTTGATGTTCTGCTGGCCATAGCCGCCATAGACATAGAGGCCGGTCGGCATGTGCATCGCAGTTCCAGCCGCGCCCCACCAGGAGCACTTGAAATCAGCTGTTGGACCGCCGCATGCCGTTCCCGTACTGGCCGGATCGGTGCTCTCGCCGTAGCCGATCCTACCGAGCAACTTGAAGTCGTGAATCTCGCCTTTGTAAGTCAGGGATACGTCCCCGACATCATCTTCTCCCCATGCGGCGGCGACAGAGAACCCGGCGAACTCCGGCGAATCATAGCGAGCGATATCGCGACGGCCGCCCTGGCCCGGGGTACCGCTATTGAAACCACGCTCGACGTCGTTCCAACGCAAACCGTTGACGAATTGCCCGTTGCTGCGGATCAGGAACACACCCTGGTAGACAGCCGGGGCTTCGGCGTCCTCGAAATTACGAGTGTTGGTAAAGTTGGCGTCATCGAGCAGGTGGTAGGTCGCAGTGGCCTCGAGGCCGACCGTAGCCTTGCCCAGGATCCTGCTCTTGATCCACCAGTTGCTCTTGCGGAGCTGCGTCGCGTAGTCGTGCGACGGACTGCTCGGATCGCTGATCCTATCCTGGTTCCATCGGCTCGAGTCGTGTCCCCATACGCCGACCTCGATCGTGTAGCCAGCCGACCAATCCTTGTCGATCTTGGCCTCGCCCACAAACCTGAAGCGCGATTGCTCAAGGTTATTCGTGCCAACGTAAGCGTTGCGCTCGACGCCATCGTCCCACAGGAATACCGCCTCGTGCACCCAGCCGGAAACCGTCACACTGACCTTGCGGTTGCCTTTGCGAGCCGTCGTCTGCTCCAGCTCGGCAATGCGCTCTTCGAGGTCTGCGCAACAGTCGCCCCCTAAGTCGGCTGCGTTTGCACGCGCCTGTAGCACTTGAACTCCCAGCAGAGCTCCCGCCATAGCCGTGACGATAGCAATTCTGTTTCCGCTGTTCGTCATGTCTTGGCCCATACGATCTGGGGCGCATTAGAATTTGATTCTTGAAAGCGAAATGTGTCAGCGGCGTCCCGCACAAGGTACCATTTCGTCCGGATAGCCGACGCCTTGTATCGTCAGCAGAAAGGCGCGGGTTCGCGCATTTGATGGCGCTGCTAGGGAGCCGCCGGAACCTTCGTGTTGGCTCTCCTCGCAATAAAAATACAAAAGCCCGACACCGGACAGACGGGAATGTCCGGTGCCGAGCCTTTGGCGTCATACACGTTCTGTAAGCTCGCCGGACGTGGCAGCTTCAGGCCACGCCCATCGCACGAGGCTTACCAGTCGACCTGGGCGCGAGCGCCGAAGCCCTTGATCGTGGCACCGTCGTTACGGTTCGTGTTGGCGATATTGCCGCCGCCGATGTCCGACTGGTTATAGTTGAACATCAGGCGCGCATTGTCGTTGAGGTGCCAGTTCACACCGAGCTGCCACGTCTTCTGCTCGCCGCACATGGTGCAGGTGGCGATAAGCGCGGCGTTGTCGCTGAGGTTGAGCACGTCATAGCGGGCAGCAAGCTGCCAGGCACCGTGTCCGCCCTGGAAGACCGGGTTGAGGACCTTCACGCGGTCGAAGGCGCCGTTCTTGTAGGGACGGGTCTCGCCGGTCAGGAACCAGCTGCCTTCTACGTACCAGCCGCGATAGGTGGAATCTGGGCCTGTGAAGAGCGGAGATACATCTCCGTGGAGCTGGGTGTATTCGCCCTGGAGCGACCACGCGCCGCGAACATAGGCGGCTTCAAGCCCCCAGAACGTGTCACGGTCGAAGATCTGCGGCGTTGCGATGAAGCGGTTGGCCAGGTGCAGGTCGGCGCCGCGGGCGCGATAGCGGAAGAACTCGTCGTTAGCGACGGCAACATTCGAACGGTTCTCAGTGGCTCCGGCGCGGTAACGCCAGCTACCGCCGAAGTGCAGAACGTGACCATGTTCGTTGATGGGGGCGAAGGTCGCGCGGGCGGAACCTGCTTTCACGTCGCGGAACCAAGTCTCTTCGTTACCCGTCGTCGGGCCGAACAGTCCAGCCGAGACCGTGTAGTGCTTGTCGGTCAGGAGCGCGCCGGCACCGAGCTGGCGGTCGAGTCCGAACGCCTCCACGAACGATGCACGCTCCAGGAATTCGATGTAGTTCGAGCTCGTCAGATGCTCGAGCGAGTTGAAAGTCTTGAAGTTACCGATCTGGACGGCGAAATGCTTGCCCCAGCCGGTGTACTTGAAGAAGGCATCCTTCATCGAAACGGAATCGTTCGCGAAGTCCGCTTCGAGGATGTAGTCGACATCGCCCCAGACAGTGCCCTGCACGCCAAGGCGCGCGCGGCGAAGCTCGAGAGCGCTTACACTCGGGCTGCCGGTGATTGCGCGATCCTGATTGATCGCGTTGTAATCGGTGTGGATGCGACCGCGCACCTTCATCTTGAAGTTGCCATCCTTGCTGGACAACTCCGGCGCGCCCTTCCATTTGACCTTGAGATCGTTGTCGCTCTTGGCGGCCTTCTTGGTAGCTTCCACCTCGCGCTGCAGCTCGCGGATCTGCGCCTGCATCGCTTCGAGATCAGCTTCGACCCGGCGCATCCCGTCAGCGTGCGCGCTGAAGCTGGTGGCCAGCGATACCGCGAGCACGCTGCCAACGAACACATTCCGTCCGGACTTAAGTTTCCAATTCACCTTCGCTCTCCATGTGTGCCCGTTGCCGGGCCTTCGCCTTGGGAGCGCGGAAGAAAGGTGATTCCTGATACAGGTCTATGTCAGTGAATTTCGTTCAACAGTGGGACATTTGTCATGCGAATCAGACGCTTGCCGATTTCCATAAAAGTGCGTTCTCGCATTATTTGATCACGGACATTCGCACTTAGCGCGCGCGAACCATCGCCTTTATTGCTCTTCGCGGAAGCGATTGACGATGGGATAGCGGCGGTCGCGGCCGAAGTTGCGGGCGGAGATTTTCACCCCCGGGGGCGCCTGCCGGCGCTTGTATTCGGCGAGGTATAACAATCGTTCCACACGTTTTACCGTCTCGATAGGATGTCCGCGGGCGACAATGTCCGCGAGCGGCATCTCTCTCTCGACGAGACAGGCGAGGATGTCGTCGAGCACATCATAGGGCGGGAGCGAATCCTGATCGGTCTGGTTCGGGCGTAGCTCGGCCGTTGGTACCCGCGTGATGATCGCCTCGGGAATCACTTCTCCGGCGGGGCCCTTGACGCCCCTTGGCAAATTGCCATTGCGCCAGCGGGAGAGGCGATACACTTCCGTCTTGTAGAGATCCTTGATCGGGTTGAAGCCGCCATTCATGTCGCCGTAGAGCGTCGCATATCCGACCGACATCTCCGACTTATTGCCCGTCGTCACCACCATGCCGCCGAACTTGTTCGAAAGCGCCATGAGGATCGTGCCGCGCACCCGCGACTGGAGATTTTCCTCCGTGGTGTCCGATGCCGTTCCCGCAAGCGCCGGCGCGAGACACGCCGTCACGCCTTTGACGCCCTCTTCGATGGGCAGTGTCATGTATTCGACGCCGAGCGCCTTTGCGCAGGCAGCTGCATCGCGCACGCTTTCTTCGGCCGTGTAACGGTAAGGCATCATCACGGTGCGCACGCGGGCGGGCCCGAGCGCATCGACGGCGATGGCGGCGACAAGCGCACTGTCGATGCCACCGGAAAGCCCGAGGATGACGCCGGGGAAGCCGTTCTTGTCCACATAATCGCGCAGGCCCAGCACGCACGCCTGATAGGCGGCGGCATCACCCTCGGGAAGGAGCGCGCGCTCGCCGGAGACGCAATGCCACCCATCGCTCCCGCGCTGCCAGTTGGTGAGCGCGAGCGCCTCCTCCCATGCGGGGAGCTGCACCGCGAGCGATTTGTCGGCGTTAAGGACGAAGGAGCCGCCGTCGAACACGAGCTCATCCTGGCCACCGACGAGGTTGACGTAGACGAGCGGAAGTCCGCTTTCGACGATGCGCGAGACGGCGATGTTCATGCGCACATCGGGCTTTGACCAGTCGAAGGGCGAGCCGTTCGGTGAGACGAGGATTTCCGTGCCCGTTTCGGCCAGGCACTCGACGACGTCGGGGCCCCAGATGTCCTCGCAGATCGGAACGCCAATGCGCACGCCACGTACGTTGATCGGTCCCGGCATCGGGCCCGACGCGAACACGCGCTTTTCATCGAATACGCCGTAGTTCGGCAGATCGACCTTGTAGCGCACCGCTTCAACCGCGCCGTTGTCCAACAGCGCTACGGCGTTGAAGACCTCGCCGCCCTCAGCCCAGACGGTGCCGGTGAGCACGGCGGGACCTTCTCCGAGATCGGCGGCAAGCGCTTCGACGCTCGCGCGCGCTTCGGCGACGAAGGCCGACTTCAAAACCAGATCCTCCGGCGGGTAGCCGGTGATAAACAGCTCGGGGAACACGACGACATCGGCGCCGAGCTCGGCCGCACGGGCGCGCATTGCACGCAGCTTGGCAATGTTGCCCGCAATGTCACCGACGGTGGGGTTGGCCTGGGCCAGCGCGATTTTTAGGATGGAGGGCACAGTTTTCGCCTGGGTGGGTTTATGATTTAGGGCCATGATTTAGGGCGCGCCGCCTCCTGGGTCCAGCGCATAGACCAGCCGCCGCCAGCGCGTGCAAAGGCTTGCATGCCTAGCCCCGGTGCGGGCCGGCACGCGCGCAAGGCGCCCCCCCGGGTGCAACCGGAGCCAAACGCCTGGACCGCAATCCCTGCGCACCCTATTCATCAGCGCAAGCGGCAAGCCAACGTATTAACGCACCGCGCATTATCCCTCTCCCCCGTGCTCGGCAGCGGTCTGCGAACGTGCTCTCGCTCCTCACCATCGTCGTTCCGATTTTCGCGCTCATCCTGTGCGGGTTCCTCGCGCGCCGGTGGGACTCGATCGGGGCTGCGGCGGTCTCGGAGATCAACAAGTTCGTCGTCTACCTCGCCCTGCCCGCGCTGCTGTTCGACGTGATGGCCAACGCGAGCTGGCAGGAGATGTACCAGCCGGGATTCGTGCTCGCATTCGGCCTTGCGTGCGGCGTCGTTTTTTATGCGAGCGTCGGCATCAGCCTGATACTTGGGCGCCCGCTCGCCGACTGCGGCATCGACGGGCTGCTCGGCTCCTACGCCAATACCGCGTATATGGGCTTTCCCCTCTTCATGACGCTCTACGGCGCGGAGGGGCTGGTACCGGTGACGATTGCCTCGATCCTCACCGTTTGCGTGCTGTTCGCGTCCGCTATCGTGCTCATCGAGATCGGCAGCCACGATGAGCCGCATCCGGTGCGGCTGGCGCTGAAGGTGGGCGGCGCGTTGACCCGCAACCCTCTGCTCGTGGCGCCCGTTGCCGGGACCCTTTACAACGCTACCGGGCTTCCGGTGCCGCAGGCGGCGGAAACGTTTCTGAAGCTACTGGGGGGCGCGGCGAGCCCGGCGGCGCTCGTCGTCATCGGGCTGTTTCTCGCGAGCCGGCGTCCGGTTTCCAAACGCGAAGCGGGAAGCGCCGTCGTCTTGAGCGCGGTGAAGCTGATCGTCCACCCGGCGCTCACATACGCCATCGCAATGGCGCTTTCCGTGCCGCCAAAGCTCGCAGTGATGGCTGCTCTGCTGGCTGCGTTGCCGACGGGCACGGGGCCTTTCATGCTGGCGGAACTTTACCGGCGCCCTGCCGCCGTAACGTCGGCAGTCATCCTGATTTCTACGCTCGCATCGCTGCTGACGTTGCCGGCGGTCATGCTGCTGCTCGGGGTCGAGGCAACAGTGCCCCGACCCTGAGATGCAAAGCGAATGCCGGACACCGGCGCGAGACGCCTCAGCCCACCGCGGTGAGCGGCGGCGGTGCACGCAGGGCTTCCTCGCGCTCCTGCTTCAGCCTCTCGGCGATCAGGAAAGCGAGCTCCAGCGCCTGGTCGGCGTTGAGGCGCGGATCGCACAGCGTGTCGTAGCGGTCGCTGAGCTGGGCCTCGGAGATGTTGGCCGCCGCGCCGCCGATACACTCGGTTACGGGCGAGCCGGTCATCTCGACGTGGATACCACCGGCATGGGTGCCCTCGGCCCGGTGCACGTCGAAGAAGCTCTCGGCTTCCTTGAGGATGCGGTCGAAGGGCCGCGTCTTGAAACCGCCCGCAGCGCTGATGGTGTTGCCGTGCATCGGATCGCACGACCATACGACCACGCGGCCATCGCGCTTCACGGCCCGCACCAGCGCCGGCAGGTGCTTTTCGACCTTGTCGTAGCCGAAGCGGCAGATCAGCGTCAGCCTGCCCGGCTCGTCGGTCGGGTTCAGTATGTCGATGAGGCGGAGGAGGCCATCGGCGTCGAGAGACGGCCCGACCTTGATGCCAATCGGGTTGCGGATGCCACGGCAGAACTCGACGTGTGCGTGGTCAGGCTGGCGCGTGCGGTCGCCGATCCACAGCATGTGGCCCGAGGTTGCGTAGGGCGCTTGGCTACCGCCGGCCTCGTCCCGGCGCACAAGGGCCTGCTCGTAGCCAAGGAGGAGCGCTTCATGGCTGGTATAGAAGGTCGTACGGCCGAGCGCCGGCACGGTCTCAGGAGAGACGCCGCACGATTCCATGAAGCGCAGCGCCGTGTGGATCTGCTCTCCCATCTCGCGGTACTTCTGCGCGAACGGGCTCTTATTCTCAAAGTCGAGCAACCAGCGCAGCACGTTGTCGAGGCTGGCGTAGCCGCCCTCGGAGAACGCGCGCAGAAGGTTGAGCGTGGCCGCAGACTGGCGGTACGCCTGGAGCTGGCGGCCGGGATCGGGCACGCGCTCGGCTTCGGTGAAACCGCCACCGTTAATAATGTCGCCGCGGTAGCTCGGCAGCTCAACGCCATCGCGCGTTTCGGTGGGCGAGGAGCGCGGCTTGGCGAACTGACCGGCAATGCGGCCGACCTTCACCACCGGCACGCCGCCAGCGTAGGTCAGAACGACCGCCATCTGCAGGAAGACACGGAACAGCTCGCGGATGTGGTTGGCGCCGTGCTCGGCGAAGCTCTCGGCGCAGTCCCCGCCCTGCAACAGGAACGCGTTGCCGGCCGCAACGTCCGCTAAGGACCGCTTGAGCTTGTCCGCCTCCCCGGCAAAGACCAGCGGCGGGAAGGAGGCGATCTTCGCCTCGACATCGGCCAAGGCTGCCTTGTCCGGGTAATCCGGGACCTGAACGATCGGCTTGCCCCTCCAGCTATCCGGGGACCACGCTGCCGCCATTTCCAACACTCCTTCGGCGCCCGCGCGGTAACGCAAGCGCATCGCTTTTTCGGGCATTATGCCAGCAGTCGCAGCATATAAGCTACCTCGCGCTGCATGACTAGCGCCTGGGTATTCCACCGTTGCATAGGTCGGCGAGCCAACCAATGGGCACCCCTGAGCCATCGTTCACCTTCGGGATCGAGGAGGAGTATCACCTCGTCGATCTGGTAAGCCGGGGGTTCGCCTCGGCCCCGGCGGAGCTGATGCGCGAATGCGAAAACGCGCTTGGCCCGCAAGTCGCGCCGGAGTTCTTTCGCTCCCAGATCGAGGTCGGCACGGCGCCGCACAGGGATTTCAGCGAGGCGCGGCGGGAGCTGGCCGGCCTGCGGTACACCATCGCGGACATCGCAGGCCGCTATGCCATGGCCCCGATCGCCGCTTCTACCCACCCGTTCGCGGATCGCTCCAGCCTCGAGACGACGCCCAAGCCGCGGTACCAGTCGCTGGCGCAGGACTTCGGCGGCATCGGCCGGCGGCTCGCCATTTGCGGCATGCATGTGCACGTCGCCATCGAGGACGATGACCTGCGCGTCGACCTGATGAATCAGGTGCGCTACTTCCTTCCGCATCTGCTCATGCTGTCCACCTCATCGCCCTTCTGGCAGGGGGAAGACACCGGCCTCAAGAGCTATCGCCTCGCCGTCTTCCACGAGCTGCCGCGGACGGGCCTGCCGCAGCGGTTCGAGAGCTTCGCGGAGTACCAGCGCACGGTGGACGTGCTGGTGCGCAACGGCGTGATCGAGGACGCAAGCAAAGTTTGGTGGGATCTGCGGCCCTCGGCGCGCTTCCCTACGCTGGAAATGCGCGTCACGGACGTGTGCACGCGGCTCGACGATGCGATTTCCATTGCCGCGATCTATGCCTGCACGCTGCGCATGCTCTACCGCCTGCGGCGCTCGAACCAGAAGTGGCGCTCCTATCCCGCTTTCCTCGTCGAGGAGAACCGATGGCGCGCGCAACGGTATGGCGTCGGCGAGACGCTGTTCGACTTCGGCAAAGGCACGTTGGTTCCGTTCGCCACGCTCGTTGACGAATTGATCGACCTCATCGCGGAGGACGCCGCCGTGCTGGGCTGCGAGCGGGAGGTGGCACACGCGCACACCATTGCGACCGGCGGCACGAGCGCCGACCGGCAAGTGGCGCACTACCGCCAGCTGATTGCGGCAGGAGCTGATCGGGAAGCGGCACTGATTGGCGTTGTCGACGGGCTCATCAGCGAGACTGTGGCCGGCTGCACGTGAGTACCGGGACGTCAGACCGAACGACAAGCGCTACATCGCTCCGCCGGCCAGACCGCCGTTGCAGGTTGCTGCATCACACTGGAATGCAGTCGGGTCGATCACGTTGCCACCGCACACTGGTTCAACAATGTGACCAATGCTGGTTGGGGCCTCGGAGTCTCTGCAGCAGCCGCACTTCAGGTTTTGCATATTAAGTATTCCTGGCCTCATGCAACCAATGCAATGAATTCAACCTGGAAACATCAACACAATCTCCGCTGCCGACCTCTTTTGTCTATGACGCATCACTTTACACCTTGACTTTTTTACTTATTTTTACTAGTATGCACACGTGGTTACATATGGGAATACTAAACCAAGGCGTGCGCTGCGCTTCGGGCTCCGCACGTTCTCCGCTTCAGCGGGGACGCCGCACCACGTCGTGCCCATCCACAATCTGATCGCATCCGCTGCATAGCGGCACGCGCCGCATTTCTCTGCTGCGCAACTCCGTCGCGATCAAAATCCAATCGGAAATACCAAGTCCCGGGGCGCTGCTTTCGCTCCGATCCTGAAACTTTGTAGGAGGTTTATCGATGACCAATCATGTTGACCGTCACGGCCTGAACACGAATGCCATCAAAACAAGCGTTGATCTGCTCAACGCCCGCTTGGCGGAGGCGATCGACCTCGGCCTGATGACCAAGCAGGCGCACTGGAATATTCGCGGGCCGAACTTCATCGCGACACACCAGATGCTCGACGGTTTGCGCAGCGAACTCGACAGCCATGTCGATACGCTCGCGGAGCGCGCCGTTCAGCTCGGCGGCGTGGCGCTCGGCACCAGCCAGATCGTGGCGGAGCGCACGCCGTTGAACGCGTATCCGACCGACACGCATCTAATACCGGCGCATTTGACCGCTTTGGCGGATGGCTATGCGCAGGCCGCGCGCCTTGCCAGGCAGTCGATCGCGGAAGCCGACGAGGTGGGTGACTTGGGCACCGCGGATGTTTTCACGGCGTACTCGCTGATGCTCGACAAGTCTCTATGGCTTCTCGATGCGCACACGAATGGGCCGCAGGATAGCGCGGCGGCCTAACGACTCGCGGCGGTGGCTCTAGCCACCGCATCAGCCGATTTAGGGAGTGTTTCAGGGAGGAAAAACCGATTGTTTCAACGCAAAGAACTACTTCGAGTCCTTTGGCCTTTCGTCGCTTTCTTGGTCGCCATCACGACCTATACTTATAACGATTTCATCTTCGGGCAGCTCATCCCACAGGCTGATCTGGAGGTTGCCGAACAGCTCAGCATGGCTGCGTCGTGGTTTTCCGGCGCGTGGCTGCTCGGGCGCATCATCGGTACCTCACTCCGCCGCAAGCGTAATGGCCGCCGCAAGACTCCCAAGCTTCTCGGCGAGCTCATCTCCGCAGCGCTGTTTCTCGCGGCCACCGCGGCGACGGTCGCCATGATGCTGGGGCAGTCGGCGGGCGGTGCGCTCGCGAGCTCGGGCCTTATGATCGCGATCCTAGGCTTTGCCATCCGCAACGTCCTCGCCGACGTGCTCAGCGGTGTCGCGCTCGGTTTAGAGGCGCCCTTCCGGATCGGCGACTGGATCGCGATCGATGGACGCGTGCGCGGACGGGTGATCGAGATCGGCTGGCGCACGACGCGTCTGCAAACGCGCAACGATATCTATATGATCCTGCCCAACAGCGAGATCGCGCGCCAGCGCGTCATCAATTTCAGCGCTCCGAGGAAGCACTATCGCGCGGAGTTAGAGATCGTCTTGGGACATGACATTCCAGTCAGCAAAGCGCGGGGCCTGCTGGAGGAGGCATCACTTTCCAACGGGATCATATTGCAAACGCCAAGGCCGGATGTGCGGGCCCTCTCCTATGACACGGACGGCGTAAAGTACGTGGTGCGCTATTGGGTGCCCAGCTTCGTCGACGACGTCGATTGCAGGGATGTCATGATCTCGGCCATCGACCGGGCGATCCGGCAGAGTGGGCTGCCCACACCCAACAGCCGCATCAAGGTGCTCTTATCGGCCAATGGCCACCGAAAGACGTCGTTGGAGCCTGCGCTGGCGATGGAGATGTGATCCGCTCGACTATCCGCACGGAGCAGCGTCTTTTCACATGAGTCCCGGCGAGGCGTTGCCGGGATTCTGTGTGCCGCGCTCAGAGAGCTGCCTGCATACCGCCGTCGACAGCCAGCTCCGCGCCGGTGATGAACGCGCTTTCATCAGAGGCAAAGAAGAGGACCGCGCGGGCCACGTCCTCGCCGGTGCCGAAGCGGCGCAGCGGCGTCTGCTCCAGTAGCGCCCTGGAGAACGCCTCGATGCGCAGGACGCGCTCGGTCAATGCCGTCTCGATGAAGCCGGGCGCGAGCGCGTTCACGCGGATACCGAATGGCGCATACTCGACGGCAAGCCCGCGGGTCAGCGCCGAAATCGCGCCTTTCGTGGCCCCGTAGGCGGCGAGCGTGCGCATACCGCGATGGCCCATGATCGAGGCGAGGTTGACGAGGGAAGCGCGCCCGGAGGCCTTCATCAGCGGGAAGGCATCACGCGCGATGCGGATAATGCCGTCGAGGTTCACATCGCGCAGGCGCACCCAATCGGCATCCGTCATGTTGCGGAAGTCGGTGCGTACGTTGATGCCCGCGTTGTTGACGACGACATCGAGGCGCCCGTGCTGCTGCTCGATGGTGCGCATCAGCGCCGTCACGTCCTGGCCGCGCGAGACGTCGACAGCCATGGCGGACGCCTTGAGACCTTTTGCGAGCAGCGCTGCGGCCGCCTTCTCCGCGCCCTCCCCGTCGACGTCGGTGATGTAGACGTGCGCGCCCTCGGCGGCGAACAGGTCGGCGGTTGCAAGACCGATCCCAGCGGCCGACCCCGTGACGAGCGCGATCTTGTCCTTCAGGCGAGACATTGAAAACTCCAAGTGGGCAATCGCGTTATCGATCAACAGGCCGCTTCCGTGGGCGCGATCCATTTTTCGCGCATGGTGACGAACTCCTCCGCGGCCGTCGGATGCAGCGCCATGGTGTTGTCGAAGTCGGCCTTCGTCGCACCCAGGCGAAGCGCAATGGCAGCCATCTGTATGACCTCGGCTGCGCCCTCGCCCACCATGTGGCAGCCGACGACTTTGTCGCTCTCGCCGTCGACGAGGAGCTTCATGAACATCCGCTCGTCGCGTCCGGAGAGAGTCGCCTTCATGGGCCGGAACGATGCCTTGTAGACGTCGAGCTTGCCGCAACGCTCAGCGGCGAGATGCTCGGGCAGGCCGACGCTTGCGGCCTCGGGGGTGGAAAATACCGCGGTGGGGATCAGCGTGTGCTCGATGATGCGCGGGTTGCCCCCGAACTCGGTGTCGGCGAAGGCGTGCCCTTCGCGGATAGCCACCGGCGTGAGTGCCGCGCGGTCGGTCACATCGCCTACGGCGAAGATGCTGTCGACCGACGATTTGGAATATTCGTTGACGACCACGTGCCCATTCCAGCCAAGCTCGACGCCGATCTTGTCGAGCCCTAGGCCAGCGGTGTTGGGTGTGCGGCCGATGGCGAACATGATCTGTTCGGCGGCCAGCGACTTGCCGTTCGAAAGATGCCCCACCAGACCATCGGGCGTCTTCTCGATGCGCTCGAAGATGGCGCCGAAGGAAAAGCGGATGCCGCGCGTTTCGTAGGCGGCCGTCACGCGGTCGCGCAGGTCCTCGTCGAAACCGCGCAGCACCTTGTCGCCCCGATAGACGATGGTGGTATCGACGCCGAGGCCCGCAAAGATACCTGCGAACTCGAGCGCGATGTAGCCGCCGCCCGCGACGATGATGCTTTTTGGCAGCCGCGGAAGATCGAACGCCTCGTTCGATGTGATGACCTGCTCGAGCCCTTCGATCTGCGGGCCGAGCGAGGGGGTCGATCCGGTGGCGATAAGGATCTTCCCCGCTGTGAAGGTGCGGCCGGACTTCGCGAGACGCACAGTATGCGGTCCTTCGAGCGTTGCGCGCTCAGGGATCAGGTCGACTTCCGCGTTCGCGAGCGTCGAGCCGTAGGCGGCCTCGAGACGCGTCAGCTCGCGGTTCTTGGCGGCAACGAGCGAGGGCCAATCGAAGGATGTCTCGCCCACGGTCCAGCCGAACCCGGCAGCGTCTTCGAACTCATCGGCATAACGGCTCGCGTAAACGAGCAGCTTCTTGGGTACGCAGCCACGGATCACGCAGGTGCCGCCGACGCGGTATTCCTCCGCGATCGCCACGCGCGCGCCGTAGCCAGAGGCGATGCGCGCCGCGCGCACCCCGCCTGATCCAGCGCCGATAACGAAGAGATCAAAATCGAATTCGGACATATGTTGCGACTGCTTCACAATTAAGGGGAGGCGGATTTGGGAGGCATTGACTTGAGGATTATTCCTTTGCGCCTTCCAGAACCTTCTGGCTGTACTTCATACCGATCTGAGCGCCCGCGTGCATCAAAGCCGGCATCGCTTCAATGAATTTTTGCCCCGTTGGTGACTGATAGAAATCAGTCACGGCTTTCAACTCGTCAACCGTGAAGCGCTGCGCGTAGACGACCGCGAAATCGTCGATCATCGCATCGCGATAGGACATCAGCAGTTTCATCTGACTGTCGAACGCATCGCTCAGCTTCTCGGCGTCGGGACCTTTGCGGGCGTCGTTGGCGCCTTTGCGAAATCCTTCTCCCATGGCAGCCACCATGCCGTCCATCTGCCTGGTGACGCCGGTCACCTCCATCAGCTTCTTTGCAGCCGCTACGCGTGCCGGATCAACGTTCCCAGCCTCTTCTGCCATCGCGCAATCCGCGCAAAACAACACGAATGCGAAGCTGGCGGCCACGGACAGGAGGGCCGTTCGCACAACGTGCACGGGGCGGATCATGGGAGTTCGCCTTCCTCGGCGCCGATCACCGTGATGCCGTCGCTACCGGCAATGATCGCGAGGTCCGCGATGCCGATGAAAAGCCCGTTCTCGACCACGCCAGGGATGAGCTTTAGGGCTTCGTCCAGTTCTTCCGGCGCATCGATGCGGCCGAAGTGGCAATCGAGAATGAGATTGCCATTGTCGGTGATGAACGGCTTGCCGTCCGCCAGCGTGCGCAGGCGGAGCTCGCCTTCGCAGCCCGCATCGGCGGCGAGCGCCGTGATCATGTTACGCGTGGCGGAAAGGCCGAAGGACACGACTTCGAGCGGAAGGGGAAAGGCCCCCAGCGTCGTCACCTGCTTGGAGGCGTCGGCGATGACGATCATGCTGGCGGACGCGGTCGCAACGATCTTCTCGCGCAGGAGCGCTCCGCCACCGCCTTTGATCAGGCGCAAGGCGCCGTCGATCTCATCGGCACCGTCGACGGTGAGATCGAGGAACTGCTGCTCGTCGAGGGTGGACATGGGAATGCCCAGTGCTTCGGCCTGGGCCTGGGTCGCCTGCGATGTCGCGACACAGACCACGTTGAGCCCGCCGGCCACCTTGCGGCCCAGCGCGTCGACAAACTTCGCCGCCGTCGAGCCGGTCCCCAGACCGACCCTCATGCCATCTTCGACGTATCGAAGCGCCTGCTCTGCCGCCGCAACCTTGAAGGCGTCCTTGCCCATGTCACTCCCCGCGCTCGCTGCCTGGCGCTGCCGTACGCGCACCGAGCCCCGGACGCAAGAACGGTTATTGGGCAGCCTCTAGAGACCGCCCATCAGAGTGTACTTGGTCTCGAGAAACTCTTCGATGCCGTGGTGGGAGCCCTCTCGGCCGATGCCGCTCTCCTTGAAGCCGCCAAAGGGGGCGATCTCGGTAGATGTAATGCCTTCGTTGACACCGACGATGCCGTATTCGAGCGCCTCGGCAATGCGGAAGCAGCGTCCCATATCGCGGGAGAAGAAATAGGCTGCCAAGCCGAACGGGGTGTCATTGGCCATGCGCACGGCCTCCGCCTCATCGGAGAAGCGGAACAACGGCGCCACGGGGCCGAACGTCTCCTCGTGGGCGATGCGCATCTTGGCAGTCGCGTCAGTGAGAACCGTGGGCTCGAAGAAGTTGCCGCCAATGGCGGCCACCTTTCCACCCGCGACGATCTTGGCGCCGTGTGCGACGGCATCGGCGACGTGCGCCTCGACCTTCTTTACGGCATCGCTGCTGATGAGCGGGCCGACGGTGACGCCGGTCTCGAGGCCCGGCCCCACCTTCAGCTTTTTGACAGCGTCAACCAGCCTAGCGGCGAATGCGTCATAGACGCCATCCTGCACCAGGATGCGGTTGGCACACACGCAGGTCTGGCCCGCGTTGCGGAACTTGGATGCCATCGCTCCGGCGACGGCGCGGTCGAGGTCGGCATCGTCGAATACGATGAAGGGCGCGTTGCCGCCCAGCTCCATGCCGACGCGCTTCACCGTGCTCGCGGCCTGGCGCATCAGGATCTTCCCGACCTCGGTGGATCCGGTGAATGTGATCATGCGCACAAGCGGACTTTCCGTCAGCGCGCGTCCAACCGGTGCTGGATCTTTCGCGGTGACGACGTTGAACACGCCATTCGGTACGCCGGCACGCTGCGCCAACTCGGCGAGCGCGAGGGCAGACAGCGGCGTATCCTCCGCCGGCTTGACGATAACGGTGCAACCCGCTGCAAGCGCCGGCGAGACCTTCCGCGTGATCATCGCGGAGGGGAAGTTCCAAGGCGTGATGGCGCCGACGACGCCGACGGGCTGCTTGATGACGAAGACGCGCGCGTCCTGCTTATGCGTCGGAATGATCTCGCCGAAGATGCGTTTTGCTTCCTCGGCGAAAAGCTCGACGTAGGCGGCGCCGTAAATGATTTCGCTGCGCGCCTCGGAAAGCGGCTTGCCCTGCTCTTTGCTCAAAAGCAACGCCAGCTCATCGGCGTTCTCGACGATGAGCTCGTACCAGCGGCGGATGATACGAGACCGCTCTTTGGCGAGCAGCTTCGACCAGGAGGGGAACGCGCGGTGGGCGGCCTCGATCGCTTTTTCCGTCTCCGCCGCGCCGAGATCGGGGACCCGCGCGATTTCCTCGCCCGTCGCCTTGTCCGTCACCGCCATCCCCGGCGCCCCGACCCAGGCCCCATCAATGAAGGCTTGTGTCCTGAGGAGGGTAATGACCTTTTTGTCCATGGCGGCACCGGCTAGCAACAGTAGGGCGGAATTCCATTGTCTAAGATGCACCCCCGGGGGTTTCAAGCTAGACAGCCCCGTCGCTTCGCCGCACCGGCGCGCAATTTGCCAGCCGAGGACACATGCCCCACCTCACTCTCGTCTTCGATCTCGATGGCACGCTGGTCGATACGGCGCCCGATCTGATCGCCTCTACCAACCACGTGCTGGACCACCTGGGGCTGCCGCACGTGGACGCCCAAACCCTACGGCCGTTCGTAGGGCATGGGGCTAAGCACATGATCGAGAAGGCAATAGGCGCGGCCGGCGAGGAGCTGACGCCCGCCGAGCACGAAGACCTTTTACGGCTTTACCTTGATTTTTATGGCGCTCACATCGCCGACGGCAGCCGGCCCTTCGACGGGGTCGTGCCGCTGCTGGAGCGGATGCAGGGTCGAGGTGTGCGCATGGCCGTGTGCACCAACAAGATGGAAGGGATGTCGCGGCTGCTGCTCGATGCACTGGATCTGACCGGCTACTTTCACGCCGTCGTCGGCCGTGACACGCTCTCTGTCGCCAAGCCGCACCCCGATGCGCTACTCGGCACCATCTCACTCGCGGGCGGAGACAGATCGCGCGCCATCATGATCGGCGACAGCGGCGTTGACGTCGCGACCGCGAAGGCAGCGGGCGTGCCGGTCGTCGGCGTGAGCTTCGGCTATACCGAAACTCACGTGGCCGATTTCAGTCCCGACGCCGTGATCGATCACTACCGTGAGCTGGAGCCCGCCATCGCCAGCATCCTTGCCGCGGCAAATGAAGAGGCTCCGCGCGCCGTCAGGTGTTGACGGCGCCCGAAGCTGCGACCTCTTCCTTCGAGCCAGCCTCGCCCCAGCGCCGCGGCAGCAGCTTGCGGCCAACCATCAGCACCGCCGGCAGAATGACGAGCTGACCGATCAGCGAGGCGAAGAGGCACACCGCCGCCAGCTCGCCGAACAGACGCAGCGACGGCAGATGCGAGAGCATCGTGACGCCGAGACCCAGCGCCAGGACGATGGTCGTCAGCACCACGGGCGGTCCGATGTGATGCGCCGAGCGCATCAGCACCTGATATGGCGTCGCGCTTGGGCCCATCCGGCTTTCCTCCAGGGTGAAGCGGTTGAGGAAGTGGATGGTGGAATCGATCGCCAGCGAGAACGCCACCGTGATCGCAACGATGGAAGCGAACTGCAGCCCCTGCCCCGTCGCCCATAGGATGGCCCCCGTGGCAAAAATCGGGAACAGCGAGGGCATGATGCTGGCAAAGCCGACGAGCACGGAACGCAGCGCGATCCCGAGGAAGATGAAGATCACAAACATGTCTCCGACGAGACCCCAGTTGAGCTCCCAGATCAGCTCGGCGGAATTGCGCGCGGCAATGGCCGGAAGGCCGGTGACCGAGAACTCGTAATCCGGGTGCGCCTTGCGCACGGGATCCAGCTCCTTATCGAGCTTGTCGACGATGGGAAGTATCTCGCTGGCATCGACGTCGGGAAGGCGTGCCGTCACGAGCACCGACTTCTCGTCCGCGGCAATGAAACGGCGCACGAGGTGATCGGGCAGGATGCCAACGTACTTCTTCACGTTCTCGATGCTGGCATCACCGGCGGCCGCCAGCCAGCGGCGCAGGCTCTCCAGCGACCACACGTTGCCGAGGCCGACGCGCTGCTCTACGGCATCGTGCGCCTGGGCGATGGCGGCCATGGTCGATGGATCGTAGAGGGACTCATTACCCTTCCACTGGATCATGATGTGAACGGGGTTGGCTCCCGTCAGCTTGGCGTCGATCCGCCCGGTGGCGGCGAGTGCCTGCTCTTTATCGGGCACCTGATCGGCGAGGCGATAGTGGGGCTTCAGCTGCGTATAGGCGACGCCGCACAGGACAACGGCGATGATGGAAAACGCGAAGATCACGTTCGCGTTGGCCGCGACGGTGCGCACGATGGCATCGGTGATCCGCTGCAGGACGCCGACGCCGCCCTCTTCTTCAACGCGCGGGTCGACGCCCGTAGCCCTCTCGTCGCGCACCAGCAACGCGGCCAGCGTCGGCACGACCACGGCAACGGCGAGGTAGGAGATGCCCACCGCCATCAGCGCCGCCTGACCGAAGGTGCGGATGAGGGCAGAGTCTGCGAACTGGAACGAGACGATCGCCAGGGCGGCATTCATGGCCGTCAAAAGGCAAGCCGGCGCCACATCGAGCACGGCATGGCGCGCCGCCTCCAGACGGCTGATGCCCGCCAGCACATCCCGCCGGATCGACATGACGAGGTGCATGGAGTCTGAAAAGCCCGAAACCAGGATGAGCGGCGTAATGACGTTTATGAACAGGTTCAAACGGAAATCCATCGCCCCGATCATGCCGAGCGTCCACAGGATGGCGATAGCGGGCCCTGCGACGGCGATGAGCGTCAGGGAAATACGCCGGAAAAACAGATAGGCGATGCCAATGCCGACCAGAAATCCGAGGCCGTTATAGACTAGGCGGTCGCGCTCGACGGCGTTGCGGATTTCGAGTTGCATCACCGGTGCGCCGGTGAGCTTCGCCGTCAGGCCGCTGCCTTCCAACTCGCGCGTTGCCGCTTCGTTGATGTCGCCGATGACCGCGCGGGCACCTCGCTGCTCGACGACGTTGCGGTCGAGTGCGATGACGATGAGCGCAAGCTCGCCGTCGTCGGAAAGGAACTTGCCTTTGACGATGTCGTTCGTTTTCAGCGCCGCGACGATGTTGGCGAACGCCGCATCATCCTCGGGAAGGTCATCGGGCACCAGGGGCGGTGCGTAGCCGGTTGCATCGGGTTTATCGCGCGCCGACAGCATGGAGACGAGGCCAGACACGCCATCGACGAGCTGCAGCTCCGTCGTCAAACCGGCGAAATTTTCGAGCCGCTCGCGAGAAAGCAAATCCTTGCCTTCCACCACGACGAGCACGTCATACTCACTGGATGGAAAGCGGCGGTCGATCTCCTCATAGCGCCGGAACTCCTCGCTGTTGGTTCGGAAGAGCTCGGAGAGGGAGTCGTCGACCTTGATATGCATCGCGCTCCACGCGGCGAGCGCGGTGAGCACAGTAATGAGAAGCGCAGAGAGGAGCGGCGCCTTCAGCGCCACGAGCCCCAGTCGCTCGATCCCGAATGAAAATAAAAACGACCGGCGCGGCGCATCCCTATCGCTGTCCATGCTTCCCCCATAGGCGCATATTGGGTTTTTCTTGGCAGCGCCGGTACTTCCTTTTTCACGAAAAGGCGGCCGGATACCATTCGGAATCGGCTGGCGCGGACGGATCGTTGCATTTGCCGAGCCACCTGTGAAGAGGCGGCCACAGCCCCTTTTTCGACGTGCGCCGCGCCCCAATATGGCCCCACGAGAAGCGTCTTTGTCCTACCGTTCCTGCACCGGATGGTTCCATGCCGCTACCCCCTGCGCCCGAGCTGCCGAACGTGTGCCCTCATCGGCGCAGGGAAGCGTTGCAGTGGCGCCACGCTCTAGTCTAGTATTTTCGGCAGTGCTGGCATTTGCGCCGCCTTCAGTTGTGCTCGCGATCCAGCAGCAGGCGCCGAACAGCAGGGTCGTGCTGGACCTGCCGCCTGACTATGTTCCCTCACTTCTGTTCTCGGGTTTCCAGAACGAAACGACGGGTGCGTCCTACGTCATCCTGGAAGCACCTGCCGCCGAGTATGACAAGATGGCGCAGGGTTTCACGGCGGGGGAGCTTGCAAAGCGCGGCATCACTGGCGTCGAGAAAGGCAGCCTGCCGCGTAGCGACGCGCACATCTACATGCGCGCCCAACAGACATCTGCAGCGGGCAGCTTCGGCAAATTCTTCGTGCTCTTCCGTTCCGCCGATCAAACGGTGCTCGTATCGGTCAACGTGCCCCAGCACGCTCTCGCTGACGGAAGCGTGAAGGTCGAGGACATCGAGAAGGTTCTGACGACGGCGAAGACCACCGAGAAGCCCGCGGTGCGCGATCTCTTTGCGCTGTCCTATCTCGGCCCCTTCAAGGAGGCGGGCCGCATCGTAGGCACCAGCAAAGTCTACACCCTCGATGGGCGGCTGGAGCCGGAGCGGGCCGGTGAGACGCGCTCGGCGTTCATGGTCGCACCCTCGATAGACAAGCGTGTGGTCGCAGAGCCAGAGAAACAGGCGGTGGCGTTGCTGGGGAGCCTGCCCGGTTTCAAGGATTTTAAGCCGAGTAAACCGCGCACCATCCGCATTGGGGGCCTCGACGGCATCGAGGTTGAAGCCGAAGCAGTTGATGCCGACGATGGCCGTCCGATCCATCTCTATCAGGCGATGCTGCTAGGCACGGGTGGGGGTTATTTCCGGCTGATCGGCATTGCGGCGCCCGGCGACGCGCGTGCCGTCACGCCGGAGTTCGCCAAGATCGCCCATTCGTTCTCGCTGCTCCCATAGGGGGCGTACCGGTCCCTGCTTTGCCCCGCGGGGATCTAACAATCGCCCCTGCTGCGGGATGCCTTGACAGTGGAGGCCGCAGCCTCGCATAAGGACCGCCCGGATCGGCATGGGTGCTTCGCGCGCCGAGCCGCAGGATTTTTCCGGCAGGGCGGGCGGTTAGCTCAGCGGTAGAGCACACGCTTCACACGCGTGGGGTCATAGGTTCAATCCCTATACCGCCCACCATTTTTCCGCTCACGCGCTGAAGCGCGTCGCGAGGGCGGCGCGGGCTCATATCGCCCTAATCGGTGTGGCGGTTCGCCTTCAAATAGGGTTGCCGCTCGGTGCGTACGCGCTCGCATGTCCTGCGCCACTGGGTCTTGGTCATGTGCGTACCGGCATCCCAACGCTTAAGGCAATCGGTGAGGCTTTCGCTACCGTGATGGACCGCCGGCTTTTCGTCTTCGGACTTTTTGGTCTCCGCGGAAATGGCCGTCACTGAGAACAATAGACAGCCAAACACGAGCGCGCAGTGAAAGCCCATTGAAGCCTCCGGGAGTAGCCTTCAGCCCTACGTTGCGCATGGCCACGTTAGAGCGGCGTTAGTGAGATTCCTAAACTGCGAACGGGTTGTTGTCCGTCAGGAGTTACGCGCGGCGGCGCGCGGGTGCGCTCGTTTCCCTCAGCCGGAAGCCGTCGAGAAGCATGTTGAGCTCCATCGTCTTCTCCGCCAGCGAGTGGCTTGCCGCCGTCGCCTCTTCCGCCATGGCTGCATTCTGTTGCGTCACGCGGTCGATCTCGTTCACGGCGCCGTTCACTTCCTGCAACGCCTGCACCTGCTGGTGCGCGCCATTGGCGATGTCGGCCACGACGCCATTGATGTCGGCGACCTGCCCGACGATGCGCTCGAACGCGCTACCCGTCTGCCCGACAAGCTCAACTCCCGATTTCACCTGCGTCGCGGACGTGGAGATGAGCGACTTGATCTCTTTTGCCGCGTCCGCCGAACGCTGCGCCAGGGCGCGAACCTCGGAGGCGACCACAGCGAACCCGCGGCCAGCTTCGCCCGCGCGCGCGGCCTCGACACCGGCGTTGAGTGCCAGAAGGTTGGTCTGGAAGGCAATCTCGTCGATCACCCCAATAATGCGGCTGATCTGCTCGGAAGATTTGTCGATGCTGCCCATGGCTTCGATGGCGGCGCGTGCCACCGTTCCGCCGCGCTCGGCATCGGCCTTGGCCGTGGCGACCACGTTGCGCGCATGGGCGGCGCCCTCGGCCGCATTCTTCACAGTGGTGGTGATTTCCTCCAGCGCCGCCGCCGTTTCTTCCAGGCTTGCAGCCTGGCGCTCGGTGCGCTGCGAAAGGTCGTCGGCCGCTGCGGAAATTTCACGCGTTCCCGAGGAGATGACGAGGGCGTTCTGGCGGATCGTCGCCATGGCGTCCTGCAGCTTCGCCACAGTCGCATCGAAATCAGCTTTGAGCTTATCGAACTCGGGCGCAAGGGGCTTGTCGATCAGGGCGCAGAGGTCTCCGGCCGCGAGACGCTCCAATGCTTCGGTCAGTGCGTGTAGTGCCGCGGACTGATTGCGCTCTACTTCGAGGCGGGCAGTCTCAGCGGTCTGGCGCTGCTCATCGAGAGCTTCGAGATAGGTCGAGATGGCGAGGTCCATATCGAGCATCGCAGCCTTGACAATCGATGCCACCGCTTCTGACATGCTGCGCGGATTTGGGCGCACGAGTTGCATCATCGTCGGCCAGCGATCAGCAATGACAGCATGGATGAGCTGCTCGGTGATGAGTGCGTAGCCTCCGATATACCAGCGAGGCTCGAGGCCCAGGCGTGCGTGCGTGCGCCCGATGGCGCGGACCCGCTTTGCATATTCAGCGCCGAACTGCGCTGCCGCTACCTCGCGCCAATGCTCGACCTGCTTGCCCTTGGCGGCAGCCATCTGCTTGGCGTCGGTAAAAAAATCCGCAGTGGCGGGAAGCCGCCGCACCTTATCATAGAAGACGTCGAGCGCAGGACCGACAAACTCGGCGATCATCGGCTGAAGGCTACGCAAAGCTTCCTTGCCGGCGTCGTCGAAGCCCATAAATTCCAGCCGACCTTGCAGAACGTCGGTGCTCCCCGCGATGGTCATGTCTTCCCCCGTCGTCCGCGCAGCGCGGCACTCACTCTAATTGTTACTTATTCTTAAAACTGAACTGCGTTCACCACCCCTGTTTCTGGCAAAGCCACGCTAAGGGCGGGTAAATGCTTTCCCGCCGGAAAGTTGCCAGAACCATACAAAGTCTGACAGCAATCAGCTGCAGCGGAGCAGTGTTCCGATCGGGTAAGCGTCAGGAACGGCGCATATGGCGGTGCGCATGCCTGTGCACGTGCATCGGCGTTTCAACCGCTCCAGCAAGCGGACAGGCGCTCATCGGATTGTATTTCGAACAGCATTTGGGCTGCCCGGTGGAAGCATCGAGCGCCTGCTGGCCAGGAAGGTTGCAAGGACCACCCGCTTGCTCGGTCTGAAGATCCCAGTCGCCCGGATCGCCATTGCCGTAGCCTAAATATGCGGCGCTGGCCGATGTCGCGACCGCCGCTTGCATCATCACGCCCGCAGCAGCGCAAATGCCGATCAGGAATGCTCGGTTCATTGTCGTCTCTCCCTGGTATGTGCCGCTCGCGACACCTGTCCCCATTGAGAGCGGACCGAACGGATATGGGACGGTCGCGGGGAAGCAGCAACCGCGGCGCGGCGGGATTCGCTCGCCGTGCCTTCCGCAAGGTTATGAACGTCGAATAATGCCCTGCATCATAGCTATTAATGCGGCTCAGAGTGCCCCTATTTGGCTTCACGCCGCCGCCGATGTGAGGCGCCCAGTTGGGCCGTGTGCCGTCTCGCCAGCCATATATGGCTCTGAGGCATCACAGCGACCATGCGAGACGGCTATGGCGCGATCGCGCAGGGACGGCCAGCGCCGCCTGCAAGGCCTCGCGGAGCGCATAGAACTCGTACTCTGCCTCGGCGAGCGCCCGGTCGGCCGAAGCCTCAAGACGGTCGCACTCGGCGGCCACATCGTCGTTATCGGAAACGAGATCACCGGCGGACATGGCCCCTCCTTCAGGGTTGTGCGCCGGAAAGGTCAAAATACAGGTGGACGAAGTGTGGGCGGCCTGTGGAAAACAGACCGTCCACCGGATGCGTGTTGCGAAGAGCTAGCTTCGGCGCGCGGTCGCCACGTCCATCGCCTCTTCGCCGTACATGGTCAGCATCGGCGGGTCGAGGAGGATCACCTCATCGTATTCGCCGTAGCCGTTGAAGCGGCCTGCGATTGCGCGTGCATAGGCGCCCATGTTGCCGATCTCGATGTAGTCACCCTCTGCGATGCTGTCGGGCAGCATGAAAGGACCTCTCATGTGATCGATGGAGTCGCAGGTCGGACCCCACAGCTCGAACGGCACGAGCGGATCACTGGCGTCGACGCTGCGTGACACAAGCTTCATCGGGAAGATGAAGTTGAGGTGCGCGGCGTCGAACAGCATCCCGTAGGAGCCGTCGTTGATGTAGAGGTTCTTGCCGCGCCGGGCATCGACGCGCACGATGAGGCTCTCCGCCTCGGAGACGAGCGCGCGTCCCGGCTCGCACATCAACTTAATGTTCTCCTTCACCGGCAGCGTCTCGATACCGGCGGAGATCACGTCGATGAAGTCCTGCAGCGGCGCAGGGTCGCTGTCCGGATAGCGCGAAGGAAACCCGCCGCCGATGTCGAGGCGGTCGATCATCACGCCCGACTTGACGATGATGCGGTGCACCTCGCCCAGCGCCGTGACGTAGGCGTCGGGGGTCGACGTCTGCGAGCCGACGTGGAAGGTGAGGCCGATCTCGGCCGCCACTTGGCGCGTCTTCACCAAGAGGTCCGCGGCTTCCGCGCCGAAGGTGCCAAACTTGCGCTCGAGCGGAATTCGGCTGTTGATCGCGGGCACGGCGATGCGCACCCACAAAATCAGGTCGCGGGCTCCGCCCGTCGCCTCAACGATCTTCTTGAGCTCATCCTCGCTGTCGAGCGAGTAGGAGCGCACGCCCAGATCATAAGCACGGCGGATGGCATGCCGGGACTTCACCGGATGCATGAAATGCAGGTGTGCGTCGGGAATAGTCGCCGCGTCCTCAATCTCCGGCAGGGACGCAACGTCGAAATGGCGGATGCCGGCGCCGTAAAGTGCTCCGATGAGAAACACCGAGCTGTTGGCCTTATAGGCGTAGGCCACATCCCCCGGAAAGTTATCGAGGAACCATCGCGCTGCGCGTCCGGCGGCGTGCGGCCGCAGGCCACGCACCGGCCGCTCGGGCCGGCACCTGTCGATCAGCGCAGATGCTGAAGAGTGCTTCTCCATCGCATAGGACCTCCACCGCCCGCGGCACACGCGGGTCCGAGCCAAAAGTAGAAGACCGCATAACCGTAAAAGAGCGCTGCATTTAGGGTCGCTTACCCCCCCTGTAAAGAGCTTTCTTGTGACAATCCGTCATGTTGGCCGAATAGGGGGTGCCGCGTCGGCGCTGCCGGGCCATAAGGGCCAACTTGATGACAGTGCAACGCCATGGCGGATCGGCCTGCAATCGTAACCGAACCGGCGCTTAAGGCTGTCCCGAGGCACGGTTGCGCGCCTAAAAAAGGCGGAACGCAAAAAACGGCGAAGCCGGCGACATACGAGTGTAATGCGTACCGGGGGAAAGATCCTAATCGAGGGGCTCGCGCGTGAGGGCTGCGGGACCGTCTTTACGGTTCCGGGCGAGAGCTTCCTTGCGGCCCTCGATGCTCTTTTCGACGCCGTCAGCATGCGGGCTATCGTCTGCCGTCACGAGGGTGGCGCGGCCATGATGGCCGAGGCGATGGGCAAGCTCACGGGCACGCCGGGCGTCGCCTTCGTGACGCGCGCACCCGGTGCCACCAATGCGGCGAGCGGCGTCTACGTCGCCCATCACGATGCGAGCCCGATGGTGCTGCTGGTCGGTCTCAACGGGCGTGCGCATGAAGGCCGCGGCGCGTTCCAGGAGATCGACCTCCAAGCCACGTTCGGCTCGTTCGCCAACTGGGTGGGCATCGTGCGCGACCCTGCGCGCATTCCCGAATACGTGTCCCGTGCCTTCGCCGCGGCGCGCTCCGGCAGGCCTGGACCGGCGGTCCTCGGGCTTCCGGAGGACGTGTTGACGGCAACCGTCGAGGTTGCAGATGCGGGCTTACCGGTTCAGCGCAATCCAGCGCCGGCCTCCGCCGAGATGACGAAACTCAAGGCTCGGATCGAAGCGGCCGAGCGTCCTGTAGTGCTGATCGGCGGCGGCGGCTGGAGCGCTGAAGCCGCTGATAATACCGCCAAATTCGCGGCTGCCTTCGACATGCCCGTGGTGGCCGCGTTGCGCCGTCAAGACCATTTCGACAATCGCCATCCCTGTTACGTCGGCCATGCCGGCTTCGACATGGATGGCAAGATCGCTTCGGCGCTTCGAGGCGCCGATCTCCTCATCGTCATCGGTGAAGGCCTCACCGAGATTACAACCGGCGGCTATAGCCACGTGACGCCTCCGAGACCGTCGCAGTATCTCGTCCACGCGCACCCATCGGCCACGGAGATCGGGCGCATCTTCCAAACGGACTTACCGATCATCGCTGCGGCGGAGCCCTTCACACGGGCACTCGCGCGACTGAAGCCACCGGTCAAACGCCGCTGGAGCCGTTTGCGCCGCGATTTGCGGGCCGCCTACGAGCGCTCGCTGAAGCCAACGCCAACAGCTGGCACAGTTCGCCTGGAAGACGTCGTCGGAGTGCTGTCGCGCTCGCTGCCGGACGAAGCCATCATCACCAACGGCGCGGGCAACTACGCCAGCTTTTTGCACCGCTACTTTCAATACAAGGCTTGGCCCACCCAGCTTGCGCCGACGTCCGGCTCCATGGGTTACGGGCTTCCGGCTGCCATCGCCGCCAAGTTGCTACACCCAGAGCGCGCGGTCGTCGCACTTGCCGGCGACGGCTGTCTGATGATGACCGGTCAAGAGATGGCAACGGCGGTGCAGTATGGCTTGCCGATCGTCGTCATCGTCGCGAACAACGGCATGTACGGCACTATTCGCATGCACCAGGAGCGGCGCTATCCGGGCAGGATTGTCGGCACCACTCTCATCAATCCCGACTTCGTGGCGTTCGCCCGCAGCTTCGGGGCACGCGCAGAGCGCATCGAAATGACGGAAGCATTCGAGGCGGCGCTCCAGAGGGCGTTGAATGCCTCTCGACCTACCCTCCTGGAGCTGCGGCTGGATCCGGAGGCGATCAGCGTGCGCCAAACCCTCACGCAGATCCGAGGCAAGGCGCCGAAATAATCCGCGAGAAGCGACTGCTGCAGCCATTACATGGTAAATACTTAGTAAAACCGCAGCACCGTCCGTTAGCCAATGGTTCAATCGACAGTTAGACTAACGAGGTCTTATAGGTTACAGAAGTCTCAACCCAATCGTGGACTCACCTGCTGGAAGGACACGGATATGCGGAGCGCGAAGTTGACGTACGGGGCTAAAGGAACGTGGGCTCGCACCGGCGCCCTCATCCTCTTTGTGGTCAGCGCCATCCTTCTCCTGACGTCCCTCAATGAGAACCGCAAGCAAGCGTCGGCGGACGCGATGCTCAAGGTAGGCACAGGCGTCAGCTTGCTCCAGCACTACACGAAGACGAAGTACCGCACATAATTTCACGCACGGAACTCACGACACTCTCCCCCCCAGAAACGGAACATCTCCTAGGCCTCGGCTCCAGCGGACCCGGGGCCTTTTTCTTCGTGCGGAGCAACGGGTGTGAGTGTTAAGCGATCACCGGCTTAATGGAGGCGAGCAATGGCTAAGGTGGCGTGGATCGGCTTGGGCGTGATGGGCTTTCCGATGGCGAGGCATCTGCTCGCAAAAGGGCACGACGTCACGGTTTACAACCGCAATGGCGCGAAGGCCGAAGCGTGGGTCAGCCAATTTGGCGGCCGCAGTGCTCCGACGCCCGCGGCAGCGGCTCTTGCCGCCGAGTACGTCTTCTGCTGCGTCGGCAATGACGATGACCTCCGCGCCGTGACATCAGGCCCCGACGGAGCTTTCCGCGGCATGGGTGCGGGCGCCGTGTTCGTCGACCACACGACCGCATCCGCCCAGGCAGCGCGTGAACTCAATGCTGTGGCGGCCGAGCGCGGCATCGCATTCCTCGACGCTCCGGTATCGGGTGGTCAATCGGGTGCGGAGAATGGCGTGCTGACGGTGATGGTGGGCGGCGAGGAAGAGCCGTTCGCACGGGCCAAGCCGCTGATAGAGGTCTATGCCCGCGCGGTGAACCGTATCGGCGGTTCGGGTGCTGGACAGCTCACGAAGATGGTCAATCAGATCGCTATCGCCGGTTTGCTCCAGGGGCTCTCCGAGGCGATCGCCTTTGCCGAGGCGGCGGGCCTCGACCTCGATATCGTCATGCAGACGATCTCCAAGGGAGCGGCGCAGTCCTGGCAAATGGACAACCGCTGGCGCTCCATGCACGAAGGCAAATTCGATTTCGGCTTTGCCGTCGATTGGATGCGGAAGGATCTCGGCATGTGCCTCGAGGAGGCTCAGCGCAACGGCGCGAAACTACCGGTGACGACGCTGGTCGACACCTATTACGGAGAGGTGCAGCGCATGGGCGGCGGCCGCTGGGATACCTCCAGCCTCATTGCGCTGCTGAAGGCGCACAAGCCGACGGCGGGCTGAAACTCAGGAGGTGCCGGATGCGATCCTATCGCAAGGAGCTGTGGTTCGACATCCCGCAGCGGCGCGCCTTCGTGAACATCACCCCGCAGGTCGAGGCCTGCCTGCAGGAAAGCGGCATCGGCGAGGGATTGGCGCTCGTCAACGCCATGCATATCAGCGCGTCGGTGTTCATCAACGACGACGAGGGTGGCCTCCACCACGACTATGACGTATGGCTGGAGAAGCTCGCACCGCACGCTCCGGTGAGCCAATACCACCACAATCGCACCGGCGAGGACAACGCGGATGCGCACCTCAAGCGTCAGATCATGGGGCGCGAGGTGGTCGTTGCGGTGACGGAGGGGCGCCTCGACTTCGGCCCCTGGGAACAGGTCTTCTACGGCGAATTCGATGGCCGGCGCAAAAAGCGCGTGCTGGTGAAAATCGTCGGCGAATAGAAGCCGGATCGCCGCTATTCTCCGCGTGGGACAGCCTCGTCAAGCCGTAGCCACCTGGAGGAGCCAATGCTGCAGATCACCGCGTTCTATGCCGCGCTGCTTGCGGTTCTGTTCCTGGTGCTCAGCGTGCGCGTCATCGCATGGCGTAAAGCCCAGCGCGTGGAATTCGAACACAATGGCGATCTTGAGCTGCGAAGACGCATTCGCGCGCACGCCAACTTTGCCGAATACGTGCCGCTGACGCTGGTGGTGATGGGCTTGGCGGAGAGCATGTCGCCGCCGAACATCATCGTGCACCTCTGCGGGATGCTGCTCCTCACCGGACGTCTGCTGCACGCCTACGGACTCTCGCGCGCACCGCCGGTCATCCGCTACCGCGTCTACGGGATGGTGCTGACGATGGCGGCGTTGGGCATCGGGGCGGTCGTCTGCCTAGCGCTTTCGGCGTTTTTCCTCGCCGTTTGAGAACGCGTTTACAGGCTCGGACACCCCTTGGCGCGCGAACTGCAGCGGCAGCGCGGTGGTGTACTTGATCTGCTCCATCGCAAATGCCGAGGACACCTTCGCGATTTCGATGCGCGCAATCAGGCGCTTATAGAACGCGTCATAGGCGGCGATGTCCGGCACGACGACACGGAGCAGGTAATCGACGTCGCCCGACATGCGGTAGAATTCGACCACCTCAGGGAAGTCGGCGACGGCCACGTGGAAGCGCTCCAGCCAGTCGTGGCTGTGCTGATCGGTCTTGATCGACACGATCACTGTGACGCCCGCGTTCACCCGGTTCGGATCGAGCACGGCGACGCGTCGTTGGATGACCCCCTGCTCCTCCAGCTTCTGGATGCGGCGCCAGCAGGGGGTGGTGGAGAGCCCCACCTCCTTGCCGATATCTGCCACGGGGCGCGTGCAATCTTCCTGCAGAATGCGCAGGATCTTAACGTCCATATCGTCGAGCATTATGGGCCTACGTTGAAATACCGTTCTCGCTATCGCAGATATTTGGTTCCCACGCGCCAACTCCATCTCCGCTGGCGCTCTCCTGTGTAATACTTTTCTAATACCAAGGAAAGTGGCCGAGAATCAGATCTCGAGCCGCAAGCCGTCCTCTGCGAGGAGAACCCGCGGGTCGCTGCTCACCTCGCTGACACGCGACAGCATCCCGCCGCCCATGTGTGTCAGCAGCACCTTACGGGCGCCGAGGCGGTCGAGGTTTTGGACGATGTCGCGCCAGCTCATGTGATAGCCGCCCTCGACGTCGTAGCCGTAGCATTCCGAGATGTAGAGATCCGCGCCCGCAGCTGCCTCCAGCAGCACGTCGACCCACTTGGTGTCACCTGAGAAGGCTAGCACTTTGCCGCCGACCTCGACCCGCAACGCGTATGGCGGGGCACCGCTGGGGTGGCTCACCTCGAAGGGCGTGATGCGGTAGCCATCGATCTCGCGCGCAACCCCGCCGAGATGCTTATCGAACGTCATCTCGAACCGGCGGTCGATCCTGGTGGACTGCGGAAAGAGTGCCTCGGCCGCAGCGGCGAAGCGCTCCTCGATGCTCTCCGGGCCTATAACCTTCAAGGGCGTGGTGCGGCGCGTCACGTAGTGCGCATGCAAAAGGAACCAGACTAGCCCCGCAAAGTGGTCACCGTGGAGGTGCGATATGACAATAGTCGAGATGCGATCGGGATCGAGCCCGAGCCGCTGCATGCCAATGATCGCAGTTGCGCCGCAGTCGAGGAGCAACTCGCTGCCTTCCGCCTCCAGGTGATAGCAGCTCTGCAGGCGGCCGCCGGAGCCGAAGGCATCTCCCGAGCCGACCACAGTGAGCTTCATGGGCGCCCTGCTTTCGCACCGATCACACGAGCCGCGCCGCCGTTTAGGTGCACAGACGACATTGACATTCCGCAGCGGCGTTAAGGTTTAACGGCATGGCTGGGAGGAGCCTAGCTGCGGCCCGCACCGTCGACAATGCCCGCCAATGTTGGGGCGGCGGGTGCCCAACGGGAACCCATACCCATCAAGAACAATTTCATTACTAAACACTTAGTTAGTAACTCTTGCCGACATTTAGGAATAAGATACTAGGCGAACGCAACGCCCTGCGTCGCATTTTTGGGTTCAGCCCATGACGATGAGCGCCATTTCGGAGGAAGTCGTGCGCCGGCACAGCCGCCGCGAGTCGCGCGAGCGTGCGTTCCAGGACCTCAAGGAGACGCGGGCGCGGTTGGCAGCCGGCACCTCGCTCAAGCCGGAGTTCGAATACGAGCTGCTCACGATGTTCGTGCGCAACGAGCTTGGCGCGGCGGTGACGATGCCCGCGCTGTACGCGCTCTTTGCTATTGCCTGCATGTTCTGGGCGCCGACGCTGGACGCAGTCGTATGGCTCGTTGCTGTCATCGCTGCCAAAGTCGCGCTGCTCGATCAGGGGCGCCGCTTCCTGTCCAGCCCACCGACCCTCGTAAATGTGCGCAAGTGGAAGCGCCGGCTTACGCTGCTGGAGCTTCTCAACGGCATGGCGCTCGCGTGCTTTGCCCTCGTCGGCGTACGTGAGACGATGTCGGCCCCGACGGAGATGGTGTTCTCCTCGCATGTCTTCATCTTCGCGACGCTCATCGTGGTTCTTGCTATCCGCACGATGTTCGCTGCGACCATACCGGCGATCCTCTATGCCGGCACGGTACCGATGACGGTGGCGATCGTCGCTCGTCTGCTGATGCTGGACAACGCCTTCTACGTGGCGCTCGCCACCATGGCAGTCGGCATCCACCTCTATTTCCTGTTCCTCTCCCGCGGCCTGCGCGCCACCACGCTCTCGATGCTCGAATACCGCACTGAAAAGGATGCGCTTATCGCCGAACTCGAGGAGCAGAAATCCTTCTCCGATGAAGCGCGGCGGCGTGCCGAGGCGGCCAACACCGCAAAGTCGCGCTTCCTTGCCACGATGAGTCACGAGTTGCGCACTCCGCTCAACGCGATCCTCGGCTTCTCAGAAGTGATGCAGGAGGAGATGTTCGGCCCGCTCGAAAATCCGAAATATCGCGAGTACGCCGGCAACATCCACCAAAGTGGCAAACACCTGCTGCATCTCATCAACGAGATCCTCGACCTGACGCGGATCGAATCCGGCCGCTATGAGCTGCATGAGGAGCCCGTCCGTCTTGCCGACGTCATCGACGAATGCCACCGCCTGCTGAAACTGCGCGCCGATGGCAAGGGCATCGAAGTGGTGGAGGAAGCCGATCCGGATCTGCCCGTGGTCTGGGCAGACCAACGGGCGCTGCGGCAGATCTGCCTCAATCTGATGTCGAACGCGCTGAAGTTCACGCCCAAGGGAGGGCGGATCACACTCAGTGTCGGGCCCATGCCGGACGGCGGACAATACCTCTCCGTGCGCGACAACGGCCCCGGTATCCCGGCCGATGAAATTCCGAAGGTGTTACAGGCATTCGGCCAGGGCACACTGGCGCTGCAGACGGCGGAGGGCGGCGCGGGGCTCGGCCTTGCCATCGTGCAGAACCTCATCGCCCTGCACGGCGGCACCCTCGATCTCCAGTCGGAGCTGCGCAAGGGAACGGACGCGAAGGTTGCGTTGCCGGGATACCGCGTCTTGCGCGCGATGGCGCCGCTGCAGCCGCTCGGACAGGAGACGCACAGGCTGCGGGGCGTGGTATCGCGTCCGCCGCGGCCTGCACGTTTGCGGCCGCGGCGCCGAGAGAACGACACGGACACCGCGGCGGTCGGCTAAAGCAGTCCCGGTGCGTTGTGCTGGCCCTGCGCCAACGCTACATACGGCCGGTATGCGACATCGAGAATGGCCGTGATCGAATCCCCCTGCCTCAAGATTTGTGACATCGACCGTCCGAGCGGGCTTTGCCGCGGCTGTGGCCGCACACTCGCTGAGATCGCCCGCTGGTCATCCTTCAGCCCACTGGAGCGAGGCCGCATCATGGGGGAGCTCGCGTCCCGTCTCGCCGGACACTTCGGCGACAGCGGGCGGAGCAAATCCCAATGAAGGCATGGATCGTTCTGGCACTCCTGGTCATCGCCGGCGGCGCTCTGCTGCTACGGGACGGTGGCACGCTATTCTCCGACTTCGGCACCGGCGAAATCGTCTCGATGCTCGTCGGTCTGCTCCTGGTGTTGTTCTACCTATACGGGCTTTTCAGCGAGGACCGAACACGGCCGATGCAGGCGGTGCGCCACGTTCTGATTTGGCTCGCGATCGGCTTTGTGCTCGTCGCTGGTTACAGCTATCGGGAGGAGCTTTCCGAGGTGGCGAGCCGCGTAGGCGGCGAATTGCTTCCCGCGGGTCAGATCGTATCGGTTGGAATGACCGAGGAAGGCGAGCGCGCGGTGCGTGTGCGCCGGAGGCTCGACGGGCACTTTGCCGTGCGCGCGACCGTCAACGGCCAGGCGATGACCCTGATGGTCGATACCGGCGCGTCCTCCGTGGTTCTGAAGCCCGCCGATGCCGCCCGCGCGGGCGTCGACCTCGACAAACTGTCCTATACGGTCGCCGTCTCGACTGCCAACGGCATGGCCTATGCCGCAGCGGCGCGCCTGCGCAGCCTCTCCATCGGACCCTTAGTGGTGCACGACGTCGACGCTCTCGTCGCCAAGCCGGGGAGCGTTAAGGAAAACTTGCTCGGTATGAGTTTCTTAAGGCGTTTGCGATCCTATGAGTTCGCTAAGGACTACTTGACGCTTAGGGGTTAGCGCGGCGATCGGGCGGCATCCCGCGAGCCGCCGCATTAGCAACATCCCGAGACACATGGCTTTGACTTCGGGCACCAAGCAATTCATGCGCGAGGCCGTGAGCTGGGGCGTTGTCGCCATCATCGCGGTCGCGGCACTCACGCACTTCGAGACGCTCAAGGTGGGCGCCGAGCGTATGCTCGGGCTGCCAACGCCATTGGACGTCGCCGAGGTGCAGCAAAATGCGCGCAGGCCGGCGCAGACCGCCATGGCGCCCGTCAATCGCGGTACCGTCGTCGAGATCGCCGCGCAGGACAACGGCCATTTCAATACCGAAGCCGACATCAACGGCCGCCCCGTCGAGGTGATGATCGACACCGGTGCGACCATGGTTGCGCTATCTTATGAGGACGCGGAGCGCGCGGGCCTTTTCCTGCGCGAGAAGGATTTCACGCGCGCGGTCTCAACCGCTAACGGAATGGCGCGCGTCGCCCCCGTCACTCTTGATCGCGTCACCATTGGCCACATTACGGTGCGCGATGTTCCTGCCGCGGTTGCCGAACGGGGACGGCTAAAGACCTCGCTCCTCGGCATGAGCTTTCTGTCGCGGCTGTCGGGGTTCGACATGCGTGCGGGCCGTTTGATCCTGCAGGAATAATCCTCTTCGTCCAGCCCTTTCCCTGCCGCACTCGCATGTTTCTAAGGCTCTCTCATGCGCGGGTTTGCGGGATCGACTCGTCGCCCTGCCGCGTTTACACCTCCCGACCAGTCCGTTGCCTGCCAAGGGGAATCCATGCTGCCTCCGCCGCGCGCCGACCTTAAGCCCAACACTGCGGACTTCGAGCGCCTGCCGCTCGTGAAGCCCACCGGATTTCGAGAATACGACGCGCGCTGGCTTTTTCCCCAGGAGATCAACCTGTTGGGACTTACGGCGGTTGGTCTCGGCATGGCGACGCTGTTCGCCGAGCGCGGCGTGCCGAAGCGGCTCGTCACGGGGCACGACTACCGCTCCTATTCCGCATCGGTGAAGCAGGCGCTGGTCAACGGTCTGCTCGCGGGCGGCTGCGAGGTGCACGACGTAGGCCTTGCGCTTTCCCCGATGGCCTACTTCGCCCAGTTTGATCTCGATGTCGAAGGCGTGGCGATGGTGACGGCCTCGCACAACGACAACGGCTGGACGGGCATCAAGATGGGCATGGCGCGTCCGCTCACCTTCGGTCCCGACGAGATGAGCCGTCTCAAGGAGATCGTCCTGTCGGGCGCATATAAGCCCGCAGACGGCGGCCGTCTCATCTTCGTCCCTGACATGGCCGAGCGCTACATGCGCGCGCTTGCCGACCGCCCGAAGCTGAAGCGCAAGCTCAAGGTCGTCGCCGCGTGCGGCAACGGCACGGCCGGCGCGTTCGCTCCGCAGGTGCTGGAGGCGGTGGGTTGCGAGGTGGTGCCGCTCGATACCGAGCTCGACTACACCTTCCCACGCTACAATCCGAACCCCGAGGACATGGGCATGCTGCACGCGATCGCCGAAGCGGTCGTAAAGCACAAGGCGGATGTCGGCTTCGGCTTCGACGGCGACGGCGACCGCTGCGGTGTCGTCGATAACGAAGGCAACGAGATCTTCGCCGACACGGTGGGCGTGATGCTGGCGCGGGATATTTCCGCTCGCCACAAGGATGCGGTGTTCGTTGCCGACGTGAAATCTACCGGCCTCTTCATGACCGATCCGGTGCTCAACGCGAACGGCGCCAAGACGCTCTACTGGAAGACCGGGCATTCCTACATGAAGCGCTACACCTTCGAGCAGAAGGCACTCGTCGGCTTCGAGAAGAGCGGACACTTCTTCTTCCAGCCGCCACTGGGCCGCGGCTACGACGACGGCCTCGTCGCGGCGCTTGCGGTGTGTGACATGCTCGACCGCGCGCCCGATAAGTCGATGGCCGACCTGAAGCGTGCACTGCCGAAGACCTATCAATCGCCCACCATGTCGCCCCACTGCGACGACGAGAAGAAGTACGGCATCGTCGACAAGGTGGTGGCGCACTATAAGAAGCTGGCTGCCGAGGGCGGCACGGTCGCCGGGCAGAAGATCCGCGATCTCGTCACCGTCAACGGTGTGCGCGTTACGCTGGAAGACGGGACGTGGGGCCTCGTGCGCGCCTCCTCCAACAAGCCGGAGCTGGTGGTCGTGGTGGAGAGCCCGACATCGGAAGCCAACATGAAGGCGATCTTCGCCGATATCGACGGGCTGCTGTCACAGCATCCGGAAGTGGGCGAATATAATCAGAAGATTGCGATCTGACAGGCGGAGCGATGCAAAGCCCGATACCATCCTCAAGCTGAAACGTTGAGGGGTAGACGCGCTAAGCATCACTCCTATCGCGATAGAAAGCCATCGCAATCCACCCGTCAATCAGCCTCACGATAAAAGGTCGATCAGGAAGCGTGTCGCGATCGTAGCCAGGAACGCCGCGAACGCGAGCTCGAGCGTGCGGCGCGGAACACGGTGGGCGATCCGCACGCCATAGGGCGCGGCCCACACGCTCACCGGCGCGACGATGGCCATGCCGAGCAGATTGACGAAGCCGATCGAACCCGCCGGTAAGCCCGCGACACCCCACCCGGCCCACGCAAAGCCGATGACGCCGGGCAGCGCGATCAGCGGCCCCACGCCCGCGGCCGTCGAAACAGCCTGCAGGATCGGCTTGCCGAACAGCGTCAGCAGCGGCACCACGAACGTTGCTCCACCGATGCTCATCAGCGTCGATATGAACCCCACGCCCAGCGCACCGGCCTGTGGCCACGGCGATGGCGGCAGGTGGTCGGAGATCTTCCAGTCCTCGCGGCCGAGTGCCATCTTCAGGGAGACGAAGCCGGCGGCGCACACCCATACCCACTTCAAGACGTCGCCGCTCGATGCTTTCGCTGCGAGTGTGCCGAACGCGACGCCGAGCACCACGAAGGGTGCGACGCGCTTCAGAAGCGCGATATCGACGGAGCCGCGTGCGCGGTGCGCGGCGAAGGATTTGAGCGATGTGGGCAGGATAATCGCGAGCGTCGTGCCGAGCACCACGTGCATACGGATGGCGGGATCGACATCGAGGATGCGGAATATCTCGTAGAGCACTGGCACCAGAACACCGCCGCCGCCAATGCCGAGCAAGCCGGCGAGGAAGCCCGCTACGAGCCCGGCCGCGAGCAACCCCGCTGCGAGCAGCGCCAGATCGCCCACGGACAAGCCGAAATCCATGCGCGGGCGGTTCCCGTTATTCCGCAGCCGTCAAAGGTCGCCGTTCCTCTTCAACGAGTGTGAGCGCCTCGAGCAAAGTCGCCAGCGTTGCAGCTTCGCGCGGAGCGTTCTCGCTGAGGTGACGGCGGAACAGCCGCGCGCGCGGCTCGCCGTGGTAGAGCCCGAGCATATGGCGCACGACATTGTTGAGGCGGCCGCCCGCCGCGAGGTGCCGTTCTATATGTGGTAACATTCCTTCCACTGCTTCGCGGCGCGTGACAGGCGGGCCATCACTTCCAAAGAAGCGGCGATCGACGTCCGCAAGAATATAGGGCGTCTGGTAGGCTGCGCGCCCGAGCATCACGCCGTCGACGTGGCGAAGGTGCTCCTCCGCGGCGTCGAGATCGGCAATGCCCCCGTTTATGCTGATGGTAAGCTCCGGGTGCGCGGCCTTGAGACGGTAGACGCGCGCATAGTCGAGCGGCGGTATCTCGCGGTTCTCCTTCGGCGACAGGCCCTTCAGCCAAGCCTTGCGGGCGTGCACGATGAAGGCGGTAACCCCTGCTCCGGCAACCACGTCGATGAAGCGCTGCAAATCGGCCTCGCTATCCTGATCATCGATGCCGATGCGGCACTTGATGGTCACCGGCACTTTGACTTGCCGCTGCATCGCCGCGACGCATGCAGCAACGAGTTCCGGCTCCGCCATGAGGCAAGCACCGAAGCGTCCCTCCTGCACCCGGTCGGACGGGCAGCCGACATTGAGATTGATCTCGTCGTAGCCGAATGTTTCGCCGATCGCCGCCGCCTCACCCAGCGCCCCCGGATCGGAGCCGCCGAGCTGCAGCGCCACGGGATGCTCGTGCTGCCCAGCCAGTCCCAGCAGGCGCACGCGATCGCCATGCAGCACTGCCGGTGCCGTGACCATCTCCGTATAGAGCAGAGCGTGGCGCGTGAGCTGGCGATGGAACGTGCGGCAATGCCGGTCCGTCCAGTCCATCATCGGGGCAATCGAGAATCTGTGGGATGGCAGGCGCACGCTTTTCCTATGAATTTAATGGGGCGGGGCGAGAGCGCGCACAAACGTGCACACAAAAACTTCGATTGCTACCTCTTTCGGATCTTATCTGGGCACTAGGGTTTTGTGCACCCCGCGACCTGAGCCCAAAGCTTCAGGCTCACCGGCGCCATCCGGTCTCGGTTCGAGCCCTGGGCTGGTGGTCCGCAGATGGTCGCGCAATCGCGGCCGCCTTAGACGTGTGTGGTCGTTACGGCGCCTACCAAGGCAGATGACGGTTAAAGAGACGGCACGCAGGCTGATGGACTCTCTTGGCCCAGCCGATCCAGCCGAAATCGGTCGCGTGGCTCAGCACGCGCGGGCCCCGCGAGATCGCTAGTAGGAGGCAAGCCGCCATCTCAACGGCGGCTCCCCTCCATGCCGTTAACGAATGTATCCTCTTGCCGGTATGCCCATCCCCGAAATGACCGGCGCTACCCACATATCATCGTCATCCATCTCATCGCGCATCTCCTCACGACGAGCTTCGATGCCTTCGCCGATACGGTGGAGAACGAATACTCCCAGTACCCGCATCCGGCGCTTCTGGGAAGCGTCAAGGGTCGCATACAGCGGGGCCCAGGCTGTTGCGAGCTTTCTGAGGTCATCACTTCGCTCGGAAAGATTTTCGGCTCTCTTTTGAAGAGCTTTGACAAAATCAAAATCCCCTTGCGATGAGTCCATGGCGGCCGCAAGGTTTTCAATTCTTTGACGCCGCGACTGGGCTCGATCGCGGATGGCCGTTTCAATAGCGGGCCAATATTTCGCCTGCTCGGGAGAAAGGTTTAGAGCGGTTTTCACAACGTCGATTCGAAGGTCCGTCAAATCGGACATGCCGGTGTCCGATTGGAATGGCTGCTGATCTGCTTGTCGTGCGATGGCATATGAGGTCGATGCAATAAGCATTGCTGAAAACACGTAGGCGGCTAATCTCGACATCTGCGGCCTCCTATGGGCTGGTCGTTTCGCCGTCGCTTCCGGGATATATAGTCGGTCGACCGGTCCCTGCAGAGGCAGTTGACCGGTCTACGTCGCCGACTCCGACGTCACCGCCCATGTAAGCGATGCCCCATCGGCCGATTCAGGCGGGCGGGCCTGTAATAGCGGCTCTGCCGATAGTGCCGAACTGGTCGATAGTAGTTGGCGCGGCGATAGTAGTTAGGACGGTAATACCTGTAGGGACGATAGTAATTGACGGGGCGATAGTACCGATAGGGACGGTAGTACCGGTAGGGGCGGTAGTAGTTGATGGGCCGGTAGTATCGATAGGGACGGTAAAACCGGTACGGACGATAGTAGTTGAGGGGGCGGTAATAGCGGTACGGGCGATAGTACGCCATTGGAGCTGGGGCCACTGCGGCTCCGTAATAACCTCCTCGCCACCCGCAAGCGGCGGCCGGGTTGGCAACGGCGACGCTCAAGACGATAGCTGCGCCCGCACTGGCGATTAACATGGGAAGCTTCATCGGTTTCTCCTTTCGAGCGGATGTCGCCGCGCAACCCTCTGAAGCGCAGTTAGTTCCAAGACGTGGAGAACTGATTGTTTTCGTCAAACTTATGCGGTCTTATAGCTCCCCCGGTGCAGATCTTTTTTGCTGAAATGACATGAAAGGGTGGGTTGCATTTGGCAGTTCGATTGATTTGAGCGATCCGCCCAACCCGATTGACATGCTATTTGCATTCGCAAGATCTCAGCTCGTGACATCGGATGCACAGCACTCAGGTGCTCTTCGCCCCGCCCCTCGCCCAGCATTCCCATGCCGCAGTTGATCGCCCCCCTCTGCCGGCGTCGTTATCCAGCTCCGCTATTCCTGAACGTCCCCAATTTGTACCCGTGGCGGCGCAGCAGAGGCTCGCGTTGGCCGGCCGCCGGTTAAATCAACAGGAAGCGGCAAGGCTGCTCGCCGAGTGCAGCGAAGGCATATTTCGCCACCTTTAACTCGGATCGTTCACACTGCTCATCCACCGACGGTCGGCAGAGCGAACCACATCGCAGTTCCCTCGACACCGCACCACCGTTGCAACCAACGGCGTAGAGCGCCCATGCACGCCATCATCGCCACAGCACTGCGCCAAAGATTGTTGGTCATGGTGCTGTTCGCCGGCGTGCTGGCTGGCGGTCTTATCGCGTTCCTCAATCTCAACATCGAGGCTTACCCTGATCCGGTGCCGCCGCAGGTCGATGTTATAACCCTGAGCACCGGCCAGTCGGCGGAAGAGATCGAACGATACATCACAATCCCCATCGAAGTGGGGCTCTCGGGAATTCCCAATGCCACCTCGATACGCACCATCTCGCTGTTCGGCCTCTCCGACGTAAAGGTCGGCTTCAACTTCAACTACACTTATGAGCAAGCAAAGCAGGAAGTTCTCAATCGACTAACGCAGCTCAACACGCTGCCCAACAATGCCCAGCCGCAGATTTCCCCGACGAGCCCAACCGGCGAAATCATGCGATATCGGCTCATCGGGCCCCCCGGATACTCCGTAACCGATCTCAAGACGCTGCAGGACTGGGTGCTGCAACGGCGCTTTCGAGCCGTGCCGGGCGTCATAGACGTCTCAGCATTCGGCGGGCGCACCAAGGCCTACGAGGTCAACATCGATCTGTTCAAGCTGCAGTCGTATGGGCTGACGTTGCCGCAGATCGTGCAGACGCTGAACAACTCGAATATCAACGTCGGGGGGCAAACGATCGATATATCCGATCAGTCTGCCGTCGTGCGCGGGATCGGACTCGTTCGAACGCTCGACGACCTGCGCAATACAATGCTCGCACAACAGAGCGGCGTGGCCGTGCACCTGCGGGATGTGGCGACCGTCGAGGTCGGGAGCCAGCCGCGCCTCGGCATCGTCGGCAAGGATACGGACGATGACATCGTCCAAGGCATCGTCCTCATGCGCCGTGGTGAAAAAAGCCTTCCAACAATCCAGCGGGTAAATGAGGAAATCGAAAAGATCAACAACGGGTCAATCCTCCCGCCGGGGGTCAAGATCGTGCCCGTCTATGATCGCCGGGACCTCATTTCACTCACAACACGGACGGTGCTCGAGAACATGCTGATGGGCATCCTACTGGTGTTCGTCTTTCAGTGGATCTTTCTGGGCAATCTCCGTAGCGCGCTGATCGTCGCTTCGACGATACCGTTTGCGCTCGCCTTCGCGCTCGGCATCATCGTTCTGCGGGGGGACTCCGCCAACCTTCTGTCGGTCGGCGCCGTCGACTTCGGGCTAATCGTCGATCCTACAGTGATCATGGTGGGCAGCATCTACGCTGCGCTCGCTACACGATCCGGCACGGGAGCGAGCGAGCCGGCCGATAAGCGCGCGACTATAGAAATTGCCGCAGACGAGATGGCGCGTGCGATCTTCTTCTCTGCGGCCATCATCATCACCGGCTTCGTGCCGCTTTTTACGCTGTCAGGAGTCGAGGGGCAGATTTTCGGACCGATGGCGAAGACCTATGCGTTTGCAATCTTAGGCGGGTTGATTTTCGCATTTGCCGTGGCTCCAGCGATGAGCGCTGTGCTGCTGCCGCAGACGGTGTCGGCGCGTGAAACAGTTACCGTGCGAGCATTCAGAGTGCTTTACGAGCCGCTGCTGCGGCTTACCTTGCGGCACCGCCTGATCTCGCTCGTCGCGACCGCGGCGCTAATTGCCGTGGCGGGATTGACGGTCAGATCACTCGGCGTGGAGTTCCTCCCAAAGCTCGAGGAGGGCAACATGTATATTCGCGCGACCTTGCCTACCTCGATCACGCTCGATGCGGGAAACCGCTATGTCAACGAGATGCGCCGCACCATCGGCTCGTATCCAGAGGTGATTACGGTCGTCTCCCAGCAGGGGCGCCCCGACGATGGAACAGACGCCACCGGCTTCTTCAACGCGGAATTCTTCGTGCCGCTGAAGCCGCGGCACGAATGGCCGTCCGGCGTCGATAAGGAAGCGCTGACGCAGGACATGGCGAAGCGGCTAAACGGGGAATTTCCGGGGGTCGAGTTCAACTTCTCGCAGTATATCGAGGACAACGTCGAGGAGGCTGCGTCGGGTGTCAAAGGCGAGAACTCGGTCAAGATTTTCGGCAACGACCTACAGACGCTGAACACGCTCGCCGAGAAGATGAAGCAGGTGATGAGCACCGTCCCTGGGATCACGGATCTCGCAATACTCACTTCACTCGGCCAGCCCACGATCCAGATCGTGGTCGATCGCGAGAAAGCTGGGCGATATGGGCTGACCCCCGGTGACATCAACACGACGGTGCAAGCCGCAATCGGAGGACAGGCTGCCGGTAGCCTTTATGAGTACGGGAGCGACCGGCATTTCAACATCATCGTCCGGCTGGCTCCCGAGTATCGCCAGAGCTTCGATTCCATCCGCCGAATAACTGTCGGTGCTCCGAACCCGTCCGGCAATGGCGTTGCGCAGATCCCTATTACCGAAGTGGCAAAGGTCGAGATCGTTTCAGGTCCATCGTTCATTTATCGCGAACAGCAGGAACGTTACCTGCCTATCAAGTTCAGCGTGCGAGGCCGTGATCTCGGTGGCGCTGTCGAAGAAGCTCAACGCAAGGTCGCCGAGGCAGTGAGGATACCATCGGGCTATCACTTGGAGTGGGTCGGCGAGTTCAGCAATCTCAGTCAGGCCATCGAGCGGCTGAAGATGGTCGTTCCGGTCACGCTTCTGCTGATCGCACTCCTGCTCTACATCCATTTCTCATCGCTGATCGACACGCTTTTGGGCCTCAGCGTCATTCCACTGGCGATGATCGGAGGCGTTTTCGCCCTGGGGCTTACCGGAACGCCGTTCAGCATATCTGCTGCCATCGGCTTCATTGCGCTGTTCGGCATCTCGGTGATGGACAGCATCATCATCATCTCGCAATACAATCAGCTGATTGCGGCGGGTCTGGAACGCGGCGTCGCGATGTTGCGCGCCTGCCAGGAGCAGATGCGCCCAGTGATCATGACCTGTGTGATTGCCGGCGTCGGCTTGCTGCCGGCGGCACTGTCGACCGGTATTGGATCGCAGGTACAGAAGCCGCTCGCCATCGTGGTCGTGGGGGGGATGATGCTGGCCCCCGTCTTGATACTGCTGGCGCTGCCCGCGCTGGTGCTCACGTTCTCGAGCCAGCGTGCACCGTCGGCTGCGGCCTAGGTTGCGCACCGTAATTTGTGCGTAACGGCGGCCTAACGCAGGCGAAAACCGCGACTCGGCTACCATCCCCGCGACTCGAGCTCGAAGGTCCTCAAGCGGAAAGATGGCTGCTTCGACGCGCTCTCGAACGGTCGGCGCCCGCCGCACGGCCGCGGCACTCTTGCCGTGGCTCAGTGGCGTTGTGAGTGGCTGTGTGGTCGGCCCGGATTTCGAACAGCCCGCCCCGCCCGCGGTCGAAAGCCTGGTGACCGGAACGCTCAAATCGCCCGGCTCGGCTGGCGGAGAACGTCAGGAGTTTTTTGTCGGCAGCGACATCCCCGGCGAGTGGTGGCAACTATTCCGATCCGAGCAGCTGAATGCCCTGATCGAAGGCGCACTGCGGGAGAATTACGATCTCAAAGGCGCGGAGGCAGCCTTGAGAGTCGCGCAGGCGAATACGCAGGCGGGGCGCGGGGTTCTTTTCCCTCAGGTATCGACGAACTTTTCCGCTACACGCCAGAAGGTTTCCGAAGACCCGCTGCTGCCGTCGACACCGACGGGCACGCCCTACTACACGACCTATACCGACCAGCTCAATATCGGTTACGTGCCGGACGTGTTTGGTGGCACGCGACGCCAGATCGAAGCGCTGAACGCAACCGCCGAAGTGCAACGCTTCCAACTCGAAGCGGTCCAGCTTTCATTGACGAGCAACCTCGCGCTCGCGGCCGTTCAGGAGGCTGCGCTTCGCGCCCAGATACGGGCGACGCGCAAGGTCATAGCGGTCGTAGAAGAGATCCTGACGCTGCAAAAGAAGCAGTTCGCGCTTGGCCAAATCGACGGCGTGGACGTCGCCAGCCAAGAGGCGGCTTTGGCTCAACTGGAGCTCAGCCTGCCCCCACTCGAAAAGCAGCTCGCCCAGCAGCGCACGCAGATGATCGCTCTTGCCGGGCATTTCCCCGGCGAAGGGCTACCACTGCAATTCGAGTTCTCCGACTTTCAACTTCCCGAAAGACTGCCCGTCAGCTTGCCGTTCGACCTCGTTCGCCAGCGGCCCGATGTGCGTGCGGCCGAAGCGAACATGCACGCCGCCTGCGCATTGGTCGGCGTCGCGATCGCGAACCGGCTTCCCCAGTTCAATATCCTAGCCAATGGCGGCACAACATCGTCGGCGCTGGCCCACGTTCTCGATTTCTCGACCAAGTATTCATTCTGGACGGTCGCCGGGAGTGTCGGTCAAGTGCTGTTCGATGGCTTCACGCTGGAGCAAAGGCAACGAGCGGCCGAGGCTGGTCTCGATCAGGCGGCCGCGCAGTACAAGAGCACGGTCGTGGTCGGCTACCAGAACGTCGCGAACGCCCTTGAGGCGCTCGACTTTGACGCCCGCGCGCTTCGGGCGGCGGTGAAGGGCGAGCATGCCGCGAACCGAAGCCTGCACCTCGTTCGCGAACGGCTCCGACTGGGAAAAATCAGCGGTATAGAAATATTGAATGCTCAACAGACATTCCATCTCGCCAGCTTGGCTGTCGTGCAAGCGAAGGCGGTGCGCTATGCCGACACGATCGCACTCTTTCAGGCGCTAGGGGGTGGCTGGTGGAACCGCAGCGACATTCCCGCAGAGCTCTCCTTGCGCGGGTGGTGGTCGTACCTCATTCGGCGGGAGAACGCGGAGCAAGTTCCCCCGGTGGCGAGCAGCTGGATACCATGGTAGCGGAACAGGATGGTTGCGGAGGATTGATGGTAGATGCGCTCAACTCGACGCGCGATCTATGAAGAGCGCGCCTTTGGCGACGACCTTCTCGCCGGCTGCAATGCCCTTTCGCGCCTCGACGTAGTTGCCGGACGTCAGGCCGGTCGTGATCGCCCTATAGGACAGCGTCTCGTCCTCTCCCACAACCCACACATGCGCCGCATCGCCGTCATATACGATCGCACCGGCGGGCACCGCGGGCGCCGTCTGTTCCTTGCCGGTGAGGATCGTGACCCGCGCGAACATTTCCGGCTTCAAAATGTGGTCGGGGTTGTCGATAGCACCCCGCACTGCCAAGCGGCGGGTGCCGGGGTCGATCGCAGCGGAAATGAAATTGAGCTTACCCCTGAACACACGCGCTGTATCCGCCAAGACCTGAAACTCGACCTCCTGGCCGGTAGAGACACTGAGCGCGACTGCCTCCGGCACGTTGGCAATCAGCCATACTTTCGAAAGATCGCCGATCACGAATACCGGCTCGCCCGACGTGGCCGATATGTACTGCCCCGGCCCCACCTTGCGCTGCACGACGATGCCACTGATCGGCGCGAATATCGGTGTTTCGGGGTTGATCTTGCCGGTCTTTTGAAACGCATCGATCTCGGCATCCGTCTTCTTCAGAATGCGCAGCCGATTGCGCACCGCTTCTAGAGCGACCTCTGCCGAGCGGACGCCATTCTTCGCCGTCGCAAGGTCAGTCTGCGCCTGCTGCCAGTCCTTCAGCGGACCCGCCATGGCCTTGAACAGCTCCTTCTGGCGCTGCTCGGTGATCGTCGCCAGCTTGAGCTGCGATTGCGCGGTCGCGAGCGCGGACGTCGCAACGACGAAATCGTTCTGCGCCTGGATCGCATCGGTTGCCTCGACGGTGAACAACATTTGACCGGCTTTGACGGCCTCGCCCGGTTGGGCGGCCAGCCGACGCACTTGGCCCGCATAAGGAGAGAACACCGGCGTTGCGACGTCTTCATCGATGGCAATCCGTCCATCGGTGACGACCTCGGGGCGAAACGTCCGGGTGGAAATCTCCTCAATGTCGAGACCAGCCCACTGTGCTGGAGTGGGTTTGAAAGACTGGCTTTGTTGCGCGGTGGCGCTGTGCGCGGGTGGGCCGATCGTATTGCGGCCTTCCGACCGGAAGGTGAGCTCAACGGCAGCAATTCCAATCGCCGCGGCCAAGGCCACGGCAAACAGGACCTGATGCCGTTTCGGGCGCTTGCCGACTTCGCTGTCGGCACTGCTTGCCCCAATCTCCATGCTCCACCCCCGCGTTGCGGCAGCGTGCGGCTATGATGCAGCTCCGAGGTTACGAATTGTCCTCAGACGCCGGAGCAATTTGCCGCGGTTACCCCGAGAGGCCGTCAAAGGACGTGCTAGCCTTGGCCATAGCGAATCGCGGGTTAAGAGGATGCCGCCATGGGGCGCACCTTTTCCATGCTCCTTATCGGGCCGCTTCTATGCGGCCCTGCTATCGCGGGATTCTTCCGTTCACCGGTGTATCCGGACATGTCGCGCGACGAGGTCGTTCAGCTCCTGGGTGTGCCACAATACGAGCGTCTAGAGCGAAACGGCGTGAGATGCCTGGCATACCGCACGCGCGCGGAGAACCCACATCTTGCAAAGTTCATCTGGCCCCGGGATGGGTTCCTGGTCGCGCTACGCAATGGGCGCGTGTTCGGAAGCGAGGACGTACTTTTTTCGGAGATCAGCGAGAGCTGCTCGCGGTACGCTGATAAACTCGACCCACCGCCCGTAACCTACACTTGCTTCCGCAAATTCTGGACCGGATGTTAGGCCAAAGCCGCTGCTGCTGGCGTGTGGCGACTATCACATGGGAAAGGCCAACCTGGCCTACATCCCGGAAGCTGATCAGCGATTCAATGCCGCTTCGAGCGTACTGAATGTCGTTGGGTAATAGCGGCACGTACTCTCCGGATAGAACCGGTGGTGATGGTAGCGATACCAGACGCCACCCTCGATTTTTCCCTCTTCTATCGCTTCCTCAAGGTGCACACCGTCGGTGCCCAAAACTTGCAAGTCGAACTCACGACAGACCTGCTGAAGGGTTGCGCTTGAACGGTTGAACGGCGGAATGAAGTAGCGCACGAGCTTGTGAGGGAAGATCCGCTGCATGATCTCGAGACCCTGATCAATGTCCGCTCGCAGCTCGGCTTCACTCATCACAGAATGGTCGACGTGATAGAGCCCATGGAGGGCCAGCTCGTCGAGTGAACCGTTGAGGAATGCGACCAGATCGGGTTGCGCCGCAACGCTGATGTCACCGGCTAACGACCGTATCACCTCGTTGGCCATCGCCGAGAGCGGCCGGACCCCGGGATAGGGCACCGGATGCCCCTCGCTCGTGTAGAAGTCACAGGTGCGCCCGTTCAAGGTCACGCCGTGTAACTGCGTATAGCCGTGGCGCCAGAAGATCTCGCAGAATTCTCTGAAGCGGTGGAGCGGCGTGTCGCCCGAAACATCGTCGTTGCGAAAGCGCGGTGCCGCCGCTCGACGCAGCATCTCATGGAACATAAGGCTGTATCGATCCTTCAGGACTGGCCAAGCGAATTTGCGCTTGGCCAGCAATGCATTCTCCCTGCCGGACGCCCGTACGTGATCTATGTTTTTCGCACACCATGAAAACGCCTCCTTGAAGGCCTCCTGGGTCGGCATCACAATGAGGCCGTTCTGACCGTTGGCGACGATCTCCGATGCCAGGCCGACGTCGGTTGTGACGGGAAAGCAACCGGCTGCCATCCCTTCTATGAGCGGCATCGGATGCCCTTCATGGCGCGATGCGATCGCGATCACGTCGCACTGATTGTAGAAGTCGTTCATTCGATCCGAGGGGATCGATCCTGATGCTAGGCGAAGGTCAAACGCTCCCTGACAGGCCGGGACGAGGATCGTGTCCACCTGCTTCACGCTATCGTTCGCATTTCCTGCCCAGCCGACAACGAGCGGGCCACTCCGGCGCCTTTTCGGAAACAGCTCGTCGGTCTCGTACCCGCTGGGCAGGGTGCGCACGTGTGGATGCTCATCCTTAATCAGCACTTCGAGCTTCTTGGACGTACAGTGTACCGCACCGCAGTCCCGCAAATAGCGCCAGCCAAATTGGCGCGCGGTGCAGGGCCCGTAGGCCGGATTGTCTTCCCAGCGGTGGCTGGCAACATGCTTCACGAGCCGGTGGGGATCGACGTTCATGCCCTTGTAGACGTCCTCTCCCCAGAAAAACACATAAACGAGGTCGTATTTGCTCGCGTCAAAATGCGGGCCATCCTCCACGTAACGGATAGAGAAATCGAACTCGCCACCCAGGTGTTCGACTATGGCTTTTGCACATTTATCGAATATCCATCCCCGCTTGTCCGGCATAAGAAGTATCTTTGGCGTTCTCTCACTTGCATTCTGCGCAAATAGCTTAGAGACGCGTTCAAAAATCGTCATTCGGGCTATTCCGTCAGATATCAATAACCGGGATTGCTGATGCGTACGCGCATGCCGGAGCTGGAGACCGGCATGCCTTGACTATCTCCCGTACCCAGCGCCCACGGAATTAGCGGCAGGCGTCAAAGATTGACGCCTGCGCCAAATCAAGCGCAACGGTCACAGTGCACAGTATACCGTTTATTCAGCGGCTGCCGGCACAAGACTGGGATCGGCCATACCCATGGTTGAATAATAGCCTCTCGCAGCCTCGGCGAGCCCGGGTGGATTTCCCACCTCAATTCGTCCGCGTCCAATCTGAATGACGCCTGTATCGGCCAGCCGACCGAGCGCTATCGTAACGCCCGCGCGTCTCACGCCGAGCGCCGTCGATATCTCATCGTGGGTTAGCGTCAGGTGCGTCGTGCTCATTTTTTCCGACGCCATCAGAATCCAGCGCGCAACGCGTTGAAGTATGGTGCCACGGGCATTGACCAGAGCGGTCTCTCTCGCCTGCATCAACGTGAGGTATGCATAGCGCATCAAAATCGGCCTGAGCGGTGAGCCGTGCTGGCAGAGCGCCAATACCTTATCGATCTCCATTCGCCACGCAGGGCCGGGAATCAGGACGACGGCATCCTGGTATGCGCGCTCGCAACCCAATATAATTTCAACGGCCGTGCACCCTTCCCTGCCGATGGTTCCGACATCCGCCTGCTCGCGGCGAACAGAGCGGGCAATTACCGAAATGAGCCCACCCTCGGGAAAATAAATGTGGTCCGGTCTACACCTGCGCCGCATCAACTGCTGGCGATAGGACATGACCGTAAAATCCATGTTTCGGTAAACAAGCTCCTGATGTTCAGGCGCCAATGTGTTTAGCAGTAGGTTTCCGGTCCCCATTGCATGCCCCCTGAGCTTGCAGAATGGAAAACAACTATAACACTACGTTATTTTTCGATTGTACGGAACGGCACCACATAGTCGTTACGCTTTGCGGAGCGAAATCGTACGAAGGCGATTATCGAACTTTGATAAGTTATCCAAAGCGGGATGAATTGGGTTTTAAAATCCGAGAATTCAGGAGGCCAGTGTCGCGCCGCTCGCAAACTCGCAACGCCCAGCGCTTTGCGAGCCCAAAGGGTCGCACAACCACTCCGTCAATTTTTCGTCGAAACCGCCAAAGCCCGCACTCTCAATGCCACAGGCTTATCCGGCATTTTCATTGCGGAGCACGGCGACGGCAAAGGTCGCCCGTACCCTTCAAGGATCTTCGAAATTGTGAGTTCATGTGGCCGCGATAGCGGCCGGTCAGTGTGCGGATGCCAGCCCAAATTGGCGCCGGGAAAACCACTCACCTCCATATTACGACAACAAAATACGACTGCCGTCAGCCTTTAAGGTTTCTACCTGGAGTAGGCCCTTCGCAAGAAAAGATTTGTTACGTTTTGTACGCTCGTGAGCCGAAGAGGGTCACGCCGGTTCGACCTTTCCCGCGTACACATAGCCAACAGCCCTCACGCTCTTAATCATTTGCGGTGGATCACCGGTCAGCTCGATCTTCTTTCGAAGCTGCGCCACGTGCTTGTCGAGCGTCCGCTCCAAGGGCGACCAGGCCCTTCCCTTGAGACGCCGCATGATCTCATCGCGAGACAGGATACGGCTCGGCTGGCGAACAAAAATCGTCAGCAGATCGAATTCCGCTGCCGTGATTTCCACGAGGTCGCCGGCGAGCGAGCGCAGCTCGCGCCGGGCGACGTCGAGGACGCCGAAATCCAATCGATAGCGTTCCATCGCCATCGGTGATGTTTGAATTTTGTAACGACCGAGGATCTTGCGGATGCGCAGGATGACCTCGCGTCTGTCGAACGGCTTAGTGATGTAATCGTCGGCGCCGCTCTCAAGGCCATGAACGCGGTCGTCAGCGGCCGTCCTCGCGGTGATGATCACGATGGGGGTATCGCGAGTTTCTCGCAGATGACGGGCTACTTCCAACCCATCGTCGCCGTTCAGGCTGATGTCGAGAGTGATGAGGTCGATGGCGTATTCCTCGAGGCAGCGCATTAGCGCAATTCGACTATCCGCTACCGTGACGAGAAACCCGTCTTCCGAAAGGATCCGCTCCAGAAGCGTGCATGCTTCTTTATCGTCATCCACGACCAGTATGTGGCGGTTCTCATACATAGCGCGCGCTTACGGCATCGATCTCGCAATGCTTGCTGCTAAGGCAAGCGATCGGCCGGCACATAAACTATTTCGCAACCCGCCTCACGACAAGGACAAGTGCGAGCATGCAAGCGCCATCAGCTATTCGGCGGCTGCATAGTGCGCTGGATGAGCGGTGCGCGACGGCCGCCGCATACTGTTGTGGACGAGGCGGTTAGCCATGCACCTCACTTTCTCGCGGGCCGGGAGGCGCACCTTCGTCAGCGCCCCCGGCAGGCTCGCTTCTGAACTGCCGTTCAGTAAATAGAGGCCTTTCCATCCGGGCACAGGGTGCCTCTCGGCCAGCATACGCAGATATGAGCCATGGGGCGGCAGGCACTTCTTTGAGAGTGCGGCTTGGCGAAAGATCTCGTTCCAGAGATGCAGCATCATGCTGCCCGACGTCGCGGCTGTGATCTCAGGGGTCCTACGGGGATCGACGAGATCGAGTGCGGCGGTCCAATGAACTGGGTAGCAGGTGGAGGAGCCCTGGGCTTCCCATCCGCGATTGAGATCATGCACCTTCTTCGTGATGAGCCGCGGCCCAATCTGGCCCCAGGTGACATCCCGGCCCATCTTCAGCGCATCGCGCAGACACTCTTCGATGAGCCGGTCACCCGGCTCGAAATAGAGCACAGCGCCATTGATGAAGTCGGCATCCTCTCGGGCGAAGAAGCTGTAGTAGAAGGGAATTCGATCGGTGAGGCAGATGACATCGGTATCGACCCACCAGCCGCCGAACTTCTGCAAAAGCAGATAGCGAAATAAATTCGAGCAGGCCGAGAAAGAGCCAATACCAAAGCCGGTGCTATAGGCGAAGCACTGGTCCTTCGGCAGAATCGTCGACGCATCGCGCAGCTCTACGCCCTTTGGCACCTTTAGCCGGCTGGAATGGCAGTAGAGGACGAACCCATGCCCGTGGTCGAGGAACGAGCGCATGCACAGCGCCTCATAGGGCGAAAGACGGTCCCCGATCCAGAAGGATTGAAACGTGTGCCGCATGGTGTCCTCCGTGATCTAGTGCCTCTGCGTTGGGGTGAAGCTCTCAGGCGGTCGCGAGCCCTGCGCGTCGATCGCCGCTCTTTCCCGGGTGCCGGCCACCGTTCGATAGGAGCGGATGAACCGGCCCGGACCAAGCGCCAGCGCGCGCAGAAGTGCACGGGCGCTCAATGCATCGAACTCCCGCTGATGCACGGCATCAATGAGCGCACGTTGTACGTGCCGCTGCTGGCGGCGCGTGATGGTGGCGGCAACAAGCTCTTGAAGTGGCCCTTCTTGTGGACATGTGCGCACCATCTCAAGAGCCGCGTAGAGGGCGGATGACGGAACGAGCGCCTTCATAACGGGATGATCGTACGCTGGAACATCCAGCAAGCTAGCCGTTGGATCCGGCTCTCCGGCGGTTCGGAGCGCATGGGTTGCGCGGGCGAGATCCGCTGATGCCATCTGGCGAATAGCATGCCGGTGCGAAACGCTCTGCTCATGGACGCGGTATTGGATACCGACCCGGTCCGTATTGTCTACCTTGCCCACCTCGGCTGCACGCAGGAGCATGTCGTAGTCCTCAGCGTGCTCGTAGCACTTGCGGTAGCCTCCAGCCGCCATGATCGCCGATCTCCGCAGCATGCTGGAGGGCTGCGATATTGCTGCGCCCCGTAACAGCGCTTTGCGTACGTCCTGCGCACCGGTTTGCCGGGTCATGTGACCCCGAATATGCCCGCTGGCATCCATCGTGCGGAGCTGCGTACCTAGAACAACGAGGTCGCAGTCGCGCTTCATCATTGCCAACTGATCTGCCAGCCGCGTCGGCAGAGAGATGTCATCGGCATCGGCACACGCGACGAGCTCGGTCTGTGCCCGCTGCAATAGCTCGTTGCGTGTCTCCACCTGCCCCATCCGTCCACGCCGAATAAGCTCAATGCGCGAATCGGTGCGCGCCAGCTCCAGCAAAAGCTCGGCGGAGCCATCATCCGACCCATCGTCGATGATGAGGAGTTTTAGATTGGCGAGGGTCTGCGAGAGGATACTGTCCACCGCCGCCCGCACATACTGCCGGGCATTATAGACCGGCATCATCACCGTTACTTCTGGGATCATGCTCGCCTCCTGTCGAAGACTATGCGGTTGCCTGAAGCAGTTCTGGTCCCATTGAGTTCGCAAACTGCGCCTTATAGAGGTGGGCGTAGAGACCTCCCGCCGCGATGAGCTCTCTATGGGTGCCGCTTTCTGCGACGCTTCCATCGGCGAGGACAAAGATGCGATCAGCGGTCGCCACCGTGGAAAGACGGTGCGCGATCACGATCGTTGTGCGGCCCTTCATCAGCTCGGCGAGCGCAGCCTGGATGCGCTGTTCCGAATGGCCATCGAGGGCCGACGTCGGCTCGTCCAGGAGAATGATACGCGCGTCCTTCAAGAAGGCGCGGGCTATTGAAATCCTCTGGCGCTGCCCGCCGGACAGCATTGCGCCAAGTTCACCAACGGGCGTGTCATAGCCATCAGGGAGACTCTCGATGAATGTGTCGATATGGGCCGCGCGCGCCGCGGCTTTGATGGCGGCCTCGGAGTGGTCCTTAGATCCAGCCGCAATATTCTCCCTGATCGACCCCTCGAACAGGAAGACGTCCTGGCTGACGAGCGAGACCTGACTGCGCAGGGATAGTGTCGACACTTCGGCAATGGGCTGTCCATCAATCGCGATGGTTCCGGAGTCCGGCTGCCACATTTTCTGGATGAGGTTGAGCACGGTCGTCTTGCCACTTCCGGAAAGACCGACGATGGCGGTTACCTTTCCGCCCTGTGCGGTGAAGTTCAGATTCCGTAGCACCGGCTCATCGGCGAAATATCCGAACGATACGTCTGCGAATGAAACGCTGCCCTTGTCAATCACGAGCGCCGGTGCAGATGTTTTCGACTCCTGGGCCGGCGTATCTATGATCGCATAAAGTGCTCTGGCGCCGATGGCCGCTGAGGCAAGCTGCAGCTGCATGCGGGAAAGGCGGCGCAGTGGATCGGCGGCCATTAGCAACGCCGTCAAGAATGCAAATAGTTCACCCGGCGTTTGCCCGTAGGCGACACTGCGCCAACCTGCATAGGCGACAACGGCCGCAACCGCGATACCGCCAGCGGCTTCGATCAATGGATTGGTGAGAGACTGGATCTTCGTCAACTTGTTATTTATCCGCTCAACCGCTCCGATGGCGTCGCCCATTCGGCGCTCCATTATGGGCTCGAGCTGGAATGACTTAACGATCCTGATCCCCTGCGAAGCCTCGCGCATCGTCGCAATGACGGTGGTCATGGACTGGTATTCGCTATCGGCTGCTTTGCGGACGCGCTTGGTAAGTTTTCGCAGCCCGACCGCGATAGCTGGCCCTGCCACCACCGCCATCGCAGTCATCAAGACGTCTTGAGACAGCATCACGGCCAATAGGCTGAGAAGCGTGAAGAGGTCTCTGCCCACGCCCAGTGCGAGGATATTCAATACATCGCGCACCGCTCCGGCGCGCTGACTGATGCAGGTGACGAGCTCGGCAGAGGACTGGCGCAGGAAGAAACTCGCATCCATCTGCAGCACGTGAGCGAAAAGCCGCCGCTGCGTATCCGCAACGATACGGTTGCCGATGTGGGCGAGCGAAATCTCCTGAAAATAGGCGGCGAAGCCTTTAGCAAGGAAAATGCAACAAATCACAATTGGTAGCCAGACCATCGCAACCCGGTCCTGAGCCACGAAGATGCGGTTTACCACATCCTTCATCAGCCACGCCGTCAGCGCGGTGCAGCCGGCGAATACGGCCATGAGTACGAAGGCGAACGCGTATCGCGGCGCGTAGGTCCAGAAGTGCTCGAGCGTTAGGCGCCGGACGATTTCAACCGTCGACGCATCGAGGTGGATGTTCACCGGGAACGGGAGCCCCCTCTTTTGCGGGTGGCTCGTCATCGCAGGGACCGGGACAGGTGTCGCATGATCCTCACGGCTGCGCGCTGCCTAAAATTCAGCGGCCGCCCGGCGCGCGAGAAGGACGAAACCCGTGTCGCGATTTTGCTCAGGTCCTTGTATCGGTTCCCGCCCAGGTGCTGGCCGAAGAAGGTTTCGCCGAGATACATGTATTCGCCAATGAACTCCCACACGTGCGGTGGAATGTTTCCCGCGCCAGATGACCCCAATATCCGGGCGTTCGCCCTTGCCGTTCCCAGCGACATCGCTTCGGACCACTGTGCAGAAAGTGCACGCTGGTGACGGCGATAGCGCCAAAGCACTTCGGGGATGATGCGGACCTGCCAACCTTGGCGGAAGTACCGGAGCCAGAACTCCCAATCTTCCGCCTCTCCTGCCATCAACTCGGCATCGTAGCCCAGGTCACGGAATACTTCGGTAGTGCCCAGCACCGTGTTCTTGAGATCATTCCAGAGCGTATGAGAAAAATGCTGATATATGACCGGCCCCCGCACTCCGGTCTGCGTTCCGAATAGCTCGTACCAGCCTTGGACGCAGCGCACGCCGTCGTCGGAATTCGCGCTCAAGTATTCCCGGCTTCTGGCGATGAAATTTGGCTGGAGCAAATCGTCGGCGTCGACGAAAGTGAACAGTGGCGTACGGCATTCCTTCAACAGTCGATTGCGCGTGTCCGCCAGGCCGCGCCAGGGAAAGTGGACGACGCGGACGCCGGGCCGCTGCGCCGCGGCTTTGAGAACCTCCCTCGCCGCTCCCGTTCTGCTGCCGTCGTCGCCTACTACGATTTCAGCGGCATCGACCGTCTGCGCATGTACAGAGTCGATCACGTCTAGCAGATAATGCTCCGGCTCGTGAGCTGGAATGAGTACCGACACCGGTGCTTCTGCCCACGGTCTTCCCCCCGCGGTCACAGCGCGCGGCTTGCTCCCCGCTAAACGCTCATACGCGTCGCAGTATGCTGAAGGTGACGTCAGGCACTTAGCGTAAGATCGAATTTCGTTTGCGTGACGCTCCCACGAGCGGCTGAATGCGTCCGGATCGAAGCGATCCACGTCCGCCGCCTTTGCGCCAACGGAAAATTCGTCGCGCAACCCAGCCGGAATGAACTCAGCTTGGGCCGATGCCGCTAACGCCAACGGGCGGGCGCCATGCAGCAAACCCTCGACGAATGCGTAGCAGAACGTCTCACGCTTCGACATGTTGACGAGCGTGTGATGCCGACCGATGCGCCCCAGCGCCTCTTGTCGTGGCAGTGCACCGACGATGTGCACTTTCCCCGGCGGCATTGCGAGCGATTGTCGAATGTCTTCCGCAAAGAGCTTTTGTGGCCGACCTTTGCCGTGCAGGGGTCCGATGAGCTCAACGGCCCATCCTGGCGCCTTCGCCTCGAACCTATTTGCAACGCGGATGAAGTCGCGCAGTCCTTTGGATACGGCGACGCTGCCGTAATAGAGAAGGCTCTTGCCAGCCGCTTGCTCCGCTACGCCGTCCGGCTGGTAGTTGAGCGGCTCAGGCACAACCACGATGCGATCGCGCGGAACGGAATGAGTCTCCGTCAGCGCGCGCAAGGCCGCATTTGAAGGGCAGATGACGGCGTCTGCGAGTTGCAGACACTGATGTTCCAGGTTTACGCGCTGGAAAATGGAGCGCGGCGTGAACGTTCCCTCGTGCCGTGCTATGGCATACGTGAGACCATGATTGAAGACAAAGATGCGGCATCCAGCGATCTCCGCCTCGACATTGCGTCGCTGCAGCAGGCAGTAGAGCGGCGCCTTCCAATCCGTACCCTCGATCATGTCAAATCGTACGCGCTGGTGCAGTTCGATGACCCAATCGGCAACCGCTGCCGAAACCCGCAGATCGGGATCTACGCCGGCGAAATTGCCACCATCGAATAGAGGGTTCGGATACTGATGTAGCTGGTAATTCGGGGTGTTTTTGACCCGAGGACGTTCGACTTCCTCGTCCCAAGTCAGAACGTGACATTCGTGTCCACGGGCTGAAAGTGCAGCTGTCGCCTGATCAATGTAAGTGGCGATGCCCGCTCCGCCATTAGCTGGTGTTTCTGGACTGACATAAAGTATCCGCATTGCGCTACCCACTCCATAAGCGAGATCTACGACGCCTGCTGACTGACCTCGCGCGACGCAGTCATTGGCACAGCACCAAACATCCACCGGTTCAATTTGCGACCGATGTTGGTCGCAAGACATCTCGACCACGAGAGAGGCCCCAGACGCAGTATGTTGAATGCAGCACTCTCAACGGTGTGAAACGGATTTCCGACCGGATAGCGCAGCGTGGGCCTGTGCACGCCGCGACGGCGCCGTGAACGCTCGCCGTACTCGAGCACTGCCGACTTCAGAATGCCGCTATGGCCAATCAACTTTGGCACGACGCCAAAAACGTTCGTGCCAAACACCCAGGGCTGCCTGAAATCTGTGTCGACGGGCCATTCGCGCGGGCGACGCGCAAGAAATTTGCGCGCCCCTGCACCGCTCATGAGGTAGCCCACAGCCCCGCCCGGGATACGCGAATACCGGACGATATCGCGCCCCTGGTGGAGCCACTTAATCGGTTTGAATGCGTGCGTCGGGTCGGAGCAGAGCTGGACGATGTCCCAGTCTGGCGGAAGCACTCCGAGAATCTCCAGCAGGTCGCTGCACAATGACGCCGGCAGCGTGGCATCATCCTCAACGATGAGAGCGTAGGGCAACCCGCGGGCCACTATGCTTTGCGCGGCAAGAAGGTGGCTCGCATAGCAACCGATCTCGCCTGCGCTCAATTTGGATGTCAGCTCGCCCTTCTCAAGGAAGTAATGGCGTAGCGCCGTTGGGACATCGCGCCCATCAACGGCTCTGATGCGCTCGGCCGGCAACCCACAGGAAGCGAGCTGTGCTTCGATGAAGCCGCGGCGCTCACGGTCTCGTTCGCGATTTATGAAAAAGGTCGGGACGCATTCAACGGCATTCGGCACCAGCCGATGGGCGCTGTGATTCATTTCGCGTACTCCGAGTCAGTTCAAACAGCAGTTACGCCGATGCTACTGTTCGCTACGGGTACGCAGGTTTTTGCGATGCTTCGTTGAACTCAAACGACGCCGCATCGCTCATGTTGGTAAATCGGCCTGCGCAAAAGCGTCAAAACGCATTGGTGTACAAAAGCGCACGCACTGGATGAGCGAGTGCGGTTTGGTACGTAATATTAAGTTATTGCCTTTGAGAGCCACCCGGGCTTCCCACTTTTTGCATGTTGCAGGGTCACGGACGGCGGTTGACCTGCATACGGGGGGGATACCCAAACATCGGCGTTGCGTTGTGGTGCGGCCGACGTATTCAGATGCGCATTGTCAAACTCTGTAGACAGCTAACTCCGTGCGAGAGCGCACAGAGCAGTTCTGCATGCTTCAACGTCCCGGGCTACCCTCGCTAGGCTGCGTGACTTCGTGAGCCAGGTGAATCGAACAGGGAATGGTCACAGGATGCGGCACGAATTTATTACGGTGGTCATTCCCATCTTCAATGAAGCGCAGAATCTCGGCCGCCTATTTCAACGCCTACTTCCCGCTCTCGAACACCTGGATGTGCGATGGGAGCTTCTTTGCGTCGACGATGGGTCGGTCGACGACAGCCTCGCCAAGCTGAAAGAGATGAATGCTCGCGACGACCGGGTCCGCACCATTTCGTTGAGCCGCAACTTCGGACAGGAGATCGCGCTTGCGGCGGGTCTCAAGTTTGCGCGCGGCGATGCGGTGATCCTCATGGATGCCGATCTCCAGCATCCGCCCGAGTTGCTGGAGACGTTCATCAGGGAATGGCGGAACGGCTGGCAGATCGTGTTCGGCCAGCGTATCGACGGCGCTGCCGGGCGCCCGCGATCTCGCCGTTACTCATCGAAGCTCTACTACGGTCTTTTTAACGCCCTCGCTAAGATCAAGCTCCCTGAGGGATCAGGCGACTTCCGCTTGCTCGACAGGCGTGCCGTCGACGCGATGAACCGGCTGGGTGAAACGGCGCGGTTCAGCAAAGGGCTCTATTCCTGGATCGGATTTCGCACCCTCGGCATCCCGTACACGGTCTGCGAGCGCGCCGACGGGGCATCGCGATGGAAGCTGCGTAGGCTGGCTCGTCTTGCGATAGACGGTATTACGTCTTTCTCGACAGTGCCTTTGCGGGTTTGGTCGCTCCTCGGGATCATGATCTCGGCGGCGGCCTTCCTCTACGGCCTCGTCGTGCTGTTCCAGACGCTCGCGTTCGGGCGCGACTCCCCTGGCTTCGCCACGCTGATTATTTCGATATTGTTCCTCGCGGGCATTCAGCTGATCTCGCTCGGCGTAGTCGGTGAATATCTCGGCCGGGTATTTGAAGAGGTCAAAGGGCGTCCGCTGTTCATCGTTGCGGAAGAAGTCGGTTTCGCCCCCTCTCAGCAGGCCGGGGATCGTCTGGCAACCAACGGGAGCGAGCACCGTGCGCATGTCTAGCGGTGACGTTCCGCCGATCCTGTGTGCAGACGACTTTGGCATCAGCTCGGGCGTCAGCTCCGCAATTGAGGAGCTCGCAGAAATTGATCGCATCTCCGCGACTACCGCTATCGTCACACTTCCGACGTGGCCCCGCGAAGGGCTACGTCTTTCCGCGCTCCGGCAACGCCTCGCCATCGGTTTGCATATCAATCTAACGGTGGGCACGCCGCTGGCTCCGATGTCAAATCTCGCTCCCTCGGGGGTACTGCCGCGCGTCGGTGACCTGTTGAAGCGCTGCCTCTTCGGCCCAGCGCTTAGTGCTGGCGAGATTGCGCTGGAGGTCGGGCACCAGATCGACCGCTTCCAGGATGTAACCGGATATCCGCCCGATTTCGTTGACGGCCATCAGCACGTGCACATTCTGCCTGGCATTCGCGACGGGTTCTTGCACGCGCTGGTCTCCCGCTTTCCGGATCACTGCCCCTTGGTGCGCGATCCGAGCGACCGCTTCGGCGCGATTGTCGCGCGTGGATGTGCCGTCCCAAAGGCGTTGAGCGTTGCCGCGTTGAGTTACGGATTTGCTGCCGCCTCGCACCGTGCAGGATTTCCGACCAACAGCGGCTTTTCCGGCTTCTCGAGTTTCGATCCCCGGATCAGTTTCGCTGACGAGCTCGCAAGATCATTTCGCTATGCCGGGCGACGCCATCTCATCATGTGCCACCCCGGCTATATCGACGCGGAGCTGAGCCGTCTCGATCCTGTCGTCACGCGTCGCCGGGAAGAGCTTCGCTGTCTTCTTTCTGCGCCGGGGCTGAAAGCGCGCATCTGGCACTTGGGGCCGCAATCCGATCGCCGCATGCAGTCGTGGACCGACGGTGAATGCCAGCTGGTCGACGATCTTGCAGCCAATGGAGCTCAGCTCGGATGTTAGGAGCGACCTGATGAGCGAAGCCACGCGTCGCACTTCTTTGGGGCTCTTCGCTATCGCCTATTTGGCTTTCGGGCTTATCTTCAGCGGTGTCGGCAACGGTAATACGGTGCCGCGCATCGCTATGACACTCGCGATGCTCGAGCGGGGCTCGCTCTACATCGATGAGTTCGCGCCGTTCACCGATGACAAGGGCGCCGCCCAGGGACACTACATTTCCGACAAAGCGCCCGGCATGAGCTTGCTTGCGCTGCCCGCGGTCGGCGTCGGCGTTAAGGTTCTGCAATGGCTCAAACCTGACGCGCGCTGGATAAGTGTGGATCCGACCACCGGCAGGGCTGAACTCTCGGCGGAATTGCAGTTGGTGCAGTGGGTTGCGACCCTATCAACCTCGGCCCTCTTCACAGCGTTAGCCGTCGTCGTTCTATTCCGCAGCGCACTCTTGCTCGGCGTCTCCGACAAGGGTTCGCTCTTTGCGGCGATGATTTACGGCTTCGCCACGCCGACATGGGGCTGGGCGACGACATTCTTTTCGCATGCGCCGTGCGGCGCGTTTCTTGTTTTTGGACTCGGGGCGATTGTCGCGGCGACCACACCTGGTGCCGGCGCTGAATGGACGAAACTAAAATCATGGTGTGCGGGCGTTGGCTCCGGCCTATTGCTCGGTGTGGCGATCCTACTGGAGCTGACATCTGCTCCTGCCGTACTCTGCATTGCGCTCTATGGCGTTTGGCGATCCTCACGCATGACGCCGCCCCGGACGACATTCATGACAGCCGGCGCCGTTCTCGGGGGACTGATGGCCGGTGCGCCACTTATGCTGCACAATTTCGTGCTGTTCGGCGACGCCTTCTCCGTTGGCTATAGCCACTCCATCGCCCCGCCGGGATACGAAGCCATCGCCTTCACCGTGCCGAGTCTAACCGTCGCTGCACAACTGCTCTTTGGCGGCGGACGGGGCCTGCTGTGGCTAACGCCGCTTTTGCTCCTGACGCCCCTGGCTTGGATGGCGATGTGGCGCGCGGGGGCGCGCTCTATTTTGCTGCTATGTGCAGCAGTCTTCATGACGTTCCTTCTTATCAATGCCGCGTACGTCAACTGGTATGCAGGAGCGACAACCGGCCCGCGATATATGGCGCCCGCATTGCCCTTCCTCGCAATGCCGTTTGGTTGGCTGTGGGACAGAAGCGGCGGTGCTGCCCGTCGCGCCATCGCCAGCATGGCAATCATCAGCGGCGTCCTGTGCTTTGCGATGGCAAGCATCCAGATGTTCTCGCCCTGGGACTACGATAGACATATGTCACGCGTGGACAACGTCGTCGTCGATACGCTGCTGCCACAGCTGATGCGCCAAGACCTTCCCAATCTCGTCGTGAGACAACTGGGTGCCCCTCGCCGCACGGCATTGCTCACGTATGCCTTTCTGGTCGGTGGCGGATTGCTGCTCCTGTGGCTTTCGGTCAATGCGCCTGCTCTTCTCGCTCGCGATGCCCGGATAGCGCGCCCGGCATGCGAAACCTAGCGCTCCGGGAGAAAGCGGCGTTCCTGCTGGTCGGCGCCTCCGCGTCGGTGTGCTACATCATGATCGCAAAGCTGTTGAATTGGGGCGGGCTCACACCAACGGCCGCTTCGGCGGTTTCGTATCTGCTATGCATTCCCCTCGCCTACGCGGGGCAGCGGCGGATAACGTTCCGCTCGTCGCGTCGACACCATATCGCAATGGTCCGGTATATCGCCACGCAGGGCCTCGGCCTAACGATTGCGACGGCGACGGTCCACTTCACAGCGTCTGCCGGCCTTCCCGCACTTCTGGCGTTTGTTCTCGCCGACGTGGTGGCCAGCGCGCAGACTTACCTGCTGCAGAAGCATTGGGTCTATTAAGGCTTCCGCTTTCGCACACCTATCGGCGGCTTTAACCGGCTGGTGTTGGGGCGTTATGCGCGAGGCCACATCAGATTGCGCGGCACATGAAATGCACCATCCAGTCCTCCGGCGGCGATGTAAAATCGAAAGGCCGCCCCTTCAGATCCAATACGTCGAGCGTGAGGAAACCCGCCGCCTCGAGTTCACGGAGCTGCACATGGGGGTAAACATAATGGGTCACGACGTGGTCCGCGTAGTCAACGAGATGATACCATCCTTGCGCTGCCATGAGCTCCGCATCAGCGTGCCTATTACGCGCTTGAATCACGGGATCGCTAAATGGGTAGGCGTGCAGCGAATGGGTCGAGAAGAGGAACAGCCCGTCTCCCGCCAAGACGCGCCGCACCTCTTGCAAGGCCCTGATACGATCATCGTGGCCGATATAATCGAGGCTATTCCCGCTCAATAGCACGAAGCGGTAAGCACCCTCGGTGTGCACTGCGAGATCGCGAACATCGCCGACAGAGAAGGTTTCGGGCGGACACGCGACGAACCGCCTGCGGCATACATCTATCATCCCCGGCGCGTAGTCGATCGCCCGGTAGGAGCGGCAGTTCGCCAGGAGATGGAGCGTGGTCCTTCCGCCTCCTACGCCGATATCGAGTACATCGGCATCTTCGATCTCCGGGCGGTATTTCTCCAGAAGAACCGCTTCAGCCGGGTAGAGCGATGACCGGTCCCCGAAATCCGATACAACGCCGCTGAGATTGTAGACCTGCAAATTGTGTTCATCGAAATTGTCGACGAACCCGCTGAGCTTCGTGTCCTGCATTGCCCTACCCAGCAACCTTTCGTTGGCACTGATCTTAGGTATGCCCAAAAGCGAGGGTCAACCATCCGGGCACCCGCAAGACGCGCTGACCCACATGCACCAATGTACGCTAGAGTGCCGATGCATTCGTATGTAGGAACGCGCGCCTCGCATCAGCGCGCGACGACTGTCGGCACGGCGTCGAGGAAAATCTGCTTCTTGTAGCCGCCGTAATTTCCGCTGACACCACAGTCAAACGAGGTCGCGCCCATAGCGCAAAGCCGCTTTATCTCTTCGACGGCGAGCATCACACCGTAGCCAAAACGGCTGCGGCGCGCGGCCGCGATGTTTATCCCCGAGTGCGAGAGGTGATCGGATACCGCTAACTGAACAGCCTTGCAGGCGCCCGTCACGTCTTCGATCAATGCTGAGACAGTAAACCAACCCTGCGGAACGCCGGGGTTGTGCGCGACAGCGCCGCGCCAGCATTCATCACCGGTGTGCTTGTAACGGGCATCCTTCAGCTCATCATACCAACGTGCAAATCGCTCCTCGTTCCCGTGAAGCTTCATATGCTCGAGGTGACAGCCGAGGCGCGTTGCGGCGCGCGGATAGGTTGCGCGTGATGGAAAGTGCTCGGCTGGGCGGCTACTCGCGGCCGTGCGACGGTCTAGAAAGTCTTCGAAGGTCGAAAGCCGCAGAAACCAATAGGGCAGCGGCTCCAATTTGCCCGTGCGCAGCGGGAGCGGATCGGGGCTGCTGGTAAAATGGGCGACCGGCGCCCACTCGTTCAAGGGCCTGGGCGCATAGACATGCAGAGCACCATCGACGGTCTGCAGCAACATAGTCTCGCAGAACCGTTCGATATCCCACGAGAAGTGCCAGACGCCGCACGCAGGCTTGAGATCATTCAGCGCGATGATTCGCAGGGCCTCTTTCACTGGTATCGTGCGCGGGCGTATCACCGTTCCCGCGCGCGGCACTGCAATTCCTGCGTCGCTGGGGTTCAGCATCGTCGCGCCCTGCATAAGCCAGAGGTTGGCGCTCGGCGCGGTGAGAAACCGGGTAAGAGCTCGAAAGGCTCCCATGGCGATGACGCTTTCCCTAAATCTCGGACTGTAAGATCTGGCAGCGGCGATCATCACCGCTGCCAGATTCGCGTCAGTGACTACCAAGTAAGCTGAGCGCCGGCGCGTCCGCCGACCGTGTTGCTATTGCCGTGCCCGGCGTAATCCTTTTCATTGACGCTCACGCCGACCGCGCCGGCGACTGCGAGGCGTTCTCCGGTACCGAGGAGATTGTAACCAAGGACACCGATGGCACTGAAGCCAAGCGCGACGTTCTCCTCCCAGTAGGCGACGTTGGCGGCGATTCCGAACGTCTCACCAGCGACGAGGTCGGGATTGTCCAATGCCATGGCAATGGCGACACCACCGCCGAGCTCACCGAGCGCGCTATAGATCCGCCCGCCGTCAGTCGCGAGATGGCCGTTGGCGTCGGAGGTCACGATCTCGAGCGGTCCGGATTGACGCGATTTACTCAGGTCCGAGGTGAGGCCGGGCATGGTGTACGTCGCCGAGCCGTTCTTGGCGCCTAGCGAGATCTCGTTACTGAATTCCGACTGCGCACCGTAACCAATCGCGGTTGAGTTGGTGTGGTTTGCCGCAACCTGCGCGTTCGTACCGATGGCGGTCGAATTCTGCGCTGCGGCTCTCGAGTTGGTCCCTACCGACAGCGAATTCGATGCCATAATGTTGTTGCCCGCATTGGTACCGATCGCGATATTGCTGTCACCGATCACGCTGTTGCCGGCATTCGCACCACTCGACTGGTTGTCGTAACCGGCAACCTTATTGCCGGACCCGATGCCAGAGGTTTGGTTTCCGACACCTTGCACGGAATTACCGGAGAGCGAGCCTGTCGCCTGGTTGGCAAAGCCGACAACCTCATTCCCGACGCCGATGCCCGAGGCCATATTGCCGGCGCCGACAACGTCGTTTCCAGAGAACGCGCCTGCGGCTTGGTTCGAGAAACCGATTACGCTGTTGCCGACGCTGAGGCCACTTGCGCTGTTGTTGATGCCGGCGACCGCGTTGCCGGAACCGGTACCGCTCGCCTGGTTTCCAACGCCGAGCACGTCGTTGCCCACGCCGAGGCCGTCGGCTTGGTTGTTCACGCCGGCCACGTTGTTACCAGAGAAGGCGCCAGATGCCTGGTTGGCAATGCCTGCCACTAGGTTGCCGACATTGTTTCCGGAAGCCTGGTTGTCAGCTCCGATGACGAAGTTGCCGCTTTCGTTACCACTCGCCTGATTGTTGGCACCAGCAACGAAGTTGCCTGTCTCGTTGCCGCTGGCTTGGTTGTTCACGCCGACGACGAAGTTGCCACTCTCAGTTCCCGATGCCTGATTGCCGGAGCCCGCCACAAAGTTGCCGGTCCGCGTGCCGAACGCCAAGTTGCCAGAACCGAGGACGAAGTTGCCGCTCTCCGTACCGCTCGCTTGGTTGCCTGAGCCGATAACGAAGTTACCGACGCTCTCGCCCGTCGCCTGGTTGTTGAGACCGATAACGAAGTTGCCGGCCTTCACGCCGCTCGCGATGTTGCCATCACCGAGGATGAAGTTGCCACTCTCTGAACCGGCGGCCTGGTTGTCGCGACCGAGAACGAAGTTGCCGACGGTGTCGCCAAACGCCTGGTTGTTCGTACCGGCCACAAAGTTTCCACTGTCCGTTCCGCTTGACTGATTGCCGGAGCCGACGATGAAGTTACCAACCCGTAGGCCGCTACCCTGGTTGTTGTCGCCGACGACGACGTTGCCGCTTTCGGTTCCGCTCGCCTGGTTGCCGTCACCGAAGACGAAGTTGCCAACCCGCTCGCCGCTGCCCTGGTTGTTGTCGCCGATGACGACGTTGCCGCTTTCGGTTCCGCTCGCCTGGTTGCCGTCACCGAAGACCAGGTTGCCAACCCGCTGGCCGCTGCCCTGGTTGTTGTCGCCGACGACGACGTTGCCGCTTTCGGTTCCGCTCGCCTGGTTGCCATCACCGAAGACGAGATTGCCGGAACCGGTGCCGAGCGCCTGGTTATCACTACCGACTACGATGTTGCCCGACCCGTCGCCGTTCGCCGTGTTGCGGTCGCCGACCACGACATTGCCCGATAGCGTTCCCGTCGCATTGTTATCGTTGCCGATGACAACGTTGCCGGACAGGAAGGAGTTGGCACTGTTTCGATCACCGATTACCACGTTGCCAGACCCGTCACCGAAAACCTTATTGTTGTCACCGAAGACGAGGTTGCCGGAGCCGTCACCGATGGCCTTGTTGGCATTTCCGTCGACGATGTTACCCGTGAAGTTTCCGATCGCGATATTGTCGTTGCCGAAGACAAGATTGCCTGACCCGACACCCGAGGCTTGGTTGGCGTCGCCGAAGACGCCGTTGCCGGAGAAGGCGCCGCTCGCCTGATTATTGTCGCCGAACACACCGTTGCCGGATACTAGGCCCGCGGCCTGGTTGTTGTTGCCCTGCACGATGTTGCCGACACCCGTGCCCGAGGCTTGGTTGCCGTCGCCCCCGACGAGATTCCCAGAGAACGCGCCCGCGGCCTGATTGAAGTCGCCGCTCACGAGGTTACCAGTGACGAAACCGGAGGCGTTGTTGCCGGTGCCAGTGACGCCGTTACCGGAGAACGAGCCGGCGGCGGTGTTGAAGTCACCGTCGACGAAGTTGCCGCTGAGGAAACCGGAGGCGTTGTTGCCGGTGCCGGTCACGCCGTTACCGGAGAACGAGCCGGCGGCGGTGTTGAAGTCACCGTCGACGAAGTTGCCACTGAGGAAGCCGGAGGCGTTGTTGCCGGTGCCGGTCACGCCGTTGCCGGAGAACGATCCGGCGGCGGTGTTGAAGTCGCCGTCGACGAAGTTGCCGCTGAGGAAGCCGGAGGCCTGGTTACCGGTTCCGGTGACGCCATTGCCGGAGAACGATCCAATGGCCTGATTGAAGTCGCCTTCGACGAGGTTGCCGCTGAGGAAGCCGGAGGCCTGGTTACCGGTTCCGGTCACGCCGTTGCCGGAGAATGATCCGGCGGCGGTGTTGAAGTCGCCCTCGACGAAGTTGCCGACGCCAAAGCCGGTCGCGGTGTTGCCCGTTCCAGTAACGACATTGCCGGACAGCGAGCCGAATGCGCTATTTCCAGAGCCGCTGACGACATTGCCTGACAGGTTTCCGACGACTGTGTTGTAGCTCGCGCCGTCGCCATATCCATTGCCGGAAAAGTCACCGATCACAGTGTTGTTGGCGACGTTGTCACCGCCAAGATTGCCGGAGACATTGCCGATGATGGTGTTGTCGTTGAAGTTGGCGCCGTTTAGGGTGCCCGACCCGTTACCCATGATGGTGTTGTTGGTGAAGTTGGCGCCGTTGCCTAGCCCGGAGAGGTTGCCGAAGATGGTGTTGTCGGCGAAGTTGTTTCCGTTGCCGGTGCCGGAAAGATCACCGAAGATCGTGTTTCCGGTCACATTGCCCTGATTGAGGCTGCCGGATCCGTCGCCAACGATGAAGTTCTTAGACACGGTGGTGGCTCCGCCGCCGATGCCGTTTCCGCTCGCAGAGCCGTTGCCGTAGACGACGTTATCAGTCACGGTCGCGCTGCCGCCCGGCACGCCGTTGCCGCTTCCCGAACCGTTACCGAAGAGCAAGTTGTGTGTGACGGTCGCGTTGCCGTTGCCGCCAATGTTCACGCCATTGCCGCTGCCGGAGCCGTCGCCGTTGATCCAGTTGCCGGTTACGACGGCATTGCCGTTGCCCGTGCCGGTGCCGTTCAAGCTGCCCGACCCGTTGCCGGTGATGAAGTTATTGCCGACCTGCGCGTTGCCGGTTCCCGCCACGCCGGTGCCGTTGCCCGTGCCAGAATTGTCACCCGTGATGATGTTGTTGGTGACCGACGCGAGGCCGCCCAGGATGCCGGCTCCGTTGCCGCTGCCGGAGGTGTTGCCGTTGATGGTGTTGCCGGTCACGGTGGCGCTCGATGAGCCGCTACCCGCGGTGCCGTTCATCGATCCGGAGTTATCGCCATTGATGGTGTTGTCCCACACTTTCGCGAAAGCCGTGCCTCCCGTACCGACGGCAAGGGTGCCGTTTCCGGCACCGGAGTTGTTGCCGTGGACGTCATTGTTCTGCAGGTCCGCGGTTGCGTTTCCTGCTCCGGCGAGCACAGAGCCGTTGTTGGCTCCTGCGCCGTTGCCGCTAAACTCGTTGTTGACGATGACGGCATTGGCATTGCCGGTGCCGAGGAACACGCCGCCGTTGCCGGAGCCCGCGCCATCGCCGTTGAAGAAGTTGCTCCGCAGGTCCGCGTTGGCGGTACTGTTCACCCCGAGCCCGACGAATCCGTTGCGGCTGCCGGCGTTCGGGCCGTAGATCGTATTGTCGATCAGGTTCGCTGTGCCATTGCCCGTGCCCGCAACGATACTGCCGTTGCTACTCAGCGAAGTGGCTCCGTCGACGTAGTTGTTGCGCATGGTCGCGGTTGCGTTGCCGCCACCAACCACGATGCGTCCGTTGTCACTTCCAGCGCCTGCTCCGATAATCGTGTTGCCGGTGATGGTAGCAGAACCATTCCCCGCCAGTAACGAGTTGCCGTTATTTCTGACAGCTCCGTCACCCTGGATAATATTGTCGATCATCACGACGTTGCCCGTTCCGGCGGCGCCGGTACTACCATTATCGCTACCGGCGTTGGTACCTGCGACGTAGCTGCCGATTATCGTGGCGCTCGAGCTACCGATACCGATGACCGAACCGTTGTTCCTAAGTGAACCGGTGCCGGAAGCGATGGTATTGAATTGAAGCTGCGCCGACCCGGGGCCAAAACCCGCCAAACTCGAACCATTGCCATTTAGGTTCTGGACGTTGTTGCCGGCGACGGTGTTGTTGGTGCAGACCAGTCCACTCGCAAGGCCTGCATTGGCGTCACCGTTGTTTCCTCCCATTCCGATATTGTTATCGGACGCGGCTGTGCCGCAGTTCGCGGCCATGGCACCGTCCGGTGCTAGCAAGCACAACATCGACGCGAGGGCGATGACGCTGACAGTGGATAAGAGATTTGTTTTGGCATGCGGCATCCCGCCAAGAGCAGCGTGCATCGAAACCGTCCCCTGATTTTGAAAATGCTGGCAATTGCACGCTTGCCGACTGCGGAGCTCGCCGAATGCCAACGACCGAAAGCAAAACAACTACATTCAGTCGGTTATCGAAAATGCGCGAATTGTTCGCAATCGAACAAATCGCCTTAATTCGTTATCCTGGCTATTCCGGCGATTAAACCGTCCCGACGGTATTCGCGCATAAATAAGCCTCGCAATATTCAAGGCGCCCTACGGAAACCGGAAACGCAGAATCGTGGATTTTACGCCACAGCGTGGCTACCGCGCCCAATGCAGCAAGCCACTGGTTTTTCCGAGTTTTTTTTACTGTCGCGTATAATGCAGCGAAATCTTTTCAAGCTTTGACAGCGCTTCTCACCGGGAATCGAAAGTACTCAATCGAACGAATGAACATTGATATTAGGTCTGAAAGCGTACTTATTAGATATGTGAAACCTGCTTTTTGTAAGCTTCCCGCGAATCACCCAACTGATGCGCTATCCCCTTAGGCTCGACCGAGGCGAGCAAATCCCGAAAGGCCTTTGTGCTAAGCTCAATCGTCGCCCACTGACCTTTAAAAATCAGCGATCCAATCGACGGGGCAGCAGAGTTCTGCAACTGGTCCAGGCGAATTCCCCGAACTGGCCCTTCCCAGCCGGTCAGGCTCGTTTTATCGCAGGCGTGAAAGTGTTTTGGGGCGGTCTGGAGAATGAAGCTTGGCGCGCTGGCCGCCGGTCCCCTTCTCACAACGGCCCGGTTCGTCCATCCGCTGAAGGACGACTGACTATTCTGGCGGGACTGCTACCGGCGCTCTTGCGGCTAAGTCCGCCACCTCTTTGGGGTTTCGAGAGGATCCCTCGCAGCTGAAGGTTCGGGGCCCATGACCTCACCGGTTCACACACACGGGCGCGCGGGATCAGTCGCCGCAAACCTCGCGCGGGTTCGCGAGCGAATTTGCCGTGCTTGCGCGCTCTCCGGACGTGGCGCGGATACGGTTCGCCTACTGCTCGCGAGCAAGATGCAATCGCCGGCGCAAATTCTCGAAGCGGTTGCGGCGGGACACCGCGACCTCGGCGAGAACCGCGTGCAGGAGGGACGGGCGAAGGCTGAAGCGCTTGCGGGCCATGACATCCGCTGGAGCATGATCGGCCACCTGCAGACAAACAAAGTGAAGGACGTTTTGCTCTTCGCCGACGAAGTACAATCCCTAGACCGGCAAGCGCTCGCGTTGGCACTCGACAGGCATTTGCAGCGGCTGGGGCGAGGCATCGACGTTCTGGTTCAGGTGAATACGTCTGGCGAGGCGACGAAATATGGCTTGCCACCCGAGGAGGTGCCGGCCTTCCTGCGCGAGCTTGCGGCCTTCTCGGCACTCAGGGTTCGCGGCTTCATGACGCTCGCACGATTCACATCGGACACCGAAGAAATCCGGCGCTGTTTCCGCGCGCTGCGCCAGATGCGAGATGCCATGCCGAATGCTGCAGAGCTACGCGAGCTCTCCATGGGGATGTCGGGCGACTTTGAAATTGCGATTGCCGAGGGCGCTACGATCGTGCGCGTGGGGCAAGCGGTGTTCGGCACGCGCGCGCTTCCCGATACATTCTTCTGGCCGTCCGCCCCCGACCCGACGCAGCGATAGGCGTCGCCATCTGTGTTGTGGAGCAGGGATCGCGCTGCCGGCAACAGGAGGATGTCGCCGGCAGCAACGTCTACGGGTCCAGGACGGGAACTGGACCGGCTACTGGCGCCTGCGGCGCGAGCATTCGCGCTCGCCGCGATGCTGCTCGATTCGGCTCGGTCCACGGCGATCTATCAGTGCGAGCGATACTTATACATGCCACCGTGTGCGCTCCGCGCAACGGTCTGCACAAGGATGTTCTATAAATGAGCGATAGCCGGAAACTGTCGCATGCCGGTACTGCGGTGGCTCTGCTCACGTCCACCTTTCCAGGTGATGCACACGACTTGTTTGCTACGCGCTCGGCAACATCGGCGACGGCGAGAAGGATCATGGGCCGAACGGCTCTCGACACCTGGAGGATGCCATTACGGGAGTATGGGAATGGAAGCGCCACAACGGCTGCTGCTCGCCACGGATTTAAGCTGCCGCTGCGATCGCCCCCTCGATCGCGCCGCTCTGCTGGCCGCCCAATGGCAGGCACGTCTAACCGTGGTGCATGCCATGCAGGCCGATACTGCATCGAACGCAGATAACGTCGCCCCTTCTCCGGCGTGGCGCCGCACCGACCCGCGGATGCTTGCCGAACGGCGGCTGCGTGAGGACATCGGCGATGTCACGCCTGCCCCGGCTGTCGTCATCGGCACGGGCGAACCCATTGATGTGATCCTCGAAGCGGTGACAGCCCACGACTGCGATTTGATCGTCACAGGCCTTGCGCGCGATGAGCCGCTGGGACGGCTCGTGCTGGGGAGCACCGTCGACAAGCTGATGCGACGTTCTCCCGTACCGCTCCTGATCGTCCGTAGCCGCGCACGCAAGCCCTACCGCCGGATCGCCGTCGCAACGGACTTCGCCCAGCTTTCACGGGAGGCGCTGGAAGTGGCGATGGGCGCATTCCCGCAGGCCCGGTTTGATCTCGTCCACGCCTACGATGCGCCAATGTCGGGGCTCGTCAGCGACCAGAAAGCCCACCGGGCAGAATTTCGCGCCATGGCGGAAGATGATGCCGCGGCGTTCCTTGCATCATACGAAGCGGATTTTCCGGAGCGTACGCGCCCGCGGTTGGTTCTGCGGCGCGGCGAACCAGGTCTGGAGCTGAGCGTCTATGCCGATGAGGAAGATATCGAGCTCGTCGTGATGTCGACGCAGAGGCGCTCGGCGCTGAAGGATGTGCTGATCGGCAGCGTGGCAGCGGATCTGCTGCGTGTCGTGCCTTGCGACTTGCTCGTTATGCGCGGGGAATATCGGTGGGGTGAAGCGGGGTCATGATGGCGCACGGTTCAGCCACGCGGGGCCGCTGACCCAGGGGCTGGAGCGCACAAAATAGCGCCACGGCTGGTCTGCGTTACGCGTGATGCCGATGCGCTTGGAGCTTGCAATCTCAGTCCGGCTGAAGCCGTCGTCGGCCAGCCAAATGCCGCTTTCCGGCGCGTAAAGTTTCCCATCAAGATCAAAACCGATCTCGAAGGCCTGAGCGAGGCAGCCGGGACCACGCGCAAGCCGCCGCACATCTTCGACGCCGCGACGCATCCGCATGGCTGCTATCCCGCCGAGTGGTTCGGCGGCGCGGACAAGAACCCCCGCTCCGGTACCCTCCTCTTCGCTCGATATGTTCAGCATCATGGCGGAGCCGTAGGCACGATACACATAGGCGTGCCCGCGCGGCAGAAATAACGAAGCGTTCCGCTGTGTACGGCCACTCCGGGCATGGCATGCATCATCACCAGGCGGATATGCCTCCGTCTCGACGATGCGCCCAGTCATCGGTCCGTCTGTCCCATGACGCACCAGCATCTTGCCGACAAGAAACTTCGCCAGCGCAATCGTGTCGAGCGGCAGCTCGTCGTGGGCTAGCGGCTGCAAGGAAATTGCGGGAGAGGTGTCGTTGGGGGAGCGTCGGGCCATGGGCATTACCATAGCGCGGGATCGCGGGGAGGAAAGCCCGCGGCCGGCGGTTTCGGCGCCGCTCAGGCGGCGCGCGACTTAACGAGGCGTGCTATCGCTGCCTGGAGCGGCCGGGCAGCCGCTTGGTAACCTTGCCACGGCTTGGTTTTGGCGAGCAAGGGCGGGGCCGTGCGGATATCGAAGCGATTGGGATCGAGGCCCGCCCTCACCTGCGACCAGTTGAGCGGCATCGACACCGGCGCACCGGGCCGCGCGCGCGGCGACAACGGCGCGACAGCCGAGGCAAAAAGGTCGTTGCGCAGGTAGTCGAGATAGATGCGGCCCGTGCGTAGCCGCTTTGTCATATTGACGAGGTAGCGGTGCGGGCTGTCGTCCGCCATTTGCGCGCATAGTGCGTGGGCGAATGTCTTCGCCTCTTCCCACCCGAGTTGCCGCCCCTTAGACGCCTTCAAAGGCGTGACGACATGCAGCCCTTTTCCGCCTGTCGTCTTGCAGAAGGCGCCGAGGCCAACTTCATCGAGCCGCGCGCGCAGCTCTTTCGCCGCTTCGACGACAGCGTCAAACGCAACGTCAGGGGCTGGATCGAGATCGAAAATCAGACGCCCCGGCACATGGGGATCGAAAGGCACGCAGTTCCAGGGGTGGAACTCCACCGCCGCCACCTGCGCCAGGGCAATGAGCCCCTCGACGCGGTCGATCTCGATATAGGGCTGACGATCACCTTCGACGCTGACGAGGTCGATCATATCTGACATACCACGCATGGCATGGCGCTGAAAAAACCGCTCGCCATCGATGCCATCTGGTGCACGGATCAGAGAGCAGGGCCGACCCTCGATGTGGTCGAGCATCCAGTCGCCAATCTCTTCGAGATAGCGCGCCAAATCGATCTTCGTGATGGGAGCTTTTTTGCCCTCGGCGGGCCACAGCGATTTGTCGGGCTTCGAGATCGAGATGCCCATTACGCGGTCAGGGTGTGCTTCGTCGCTGGCAGCTTTTTTCTTCGTTGTGCGAGCGCCGCTCTTCGGCTTCGTCGACCTGGTACTCTCTGTCGCTGTGGCAGCCTTTCTAGACCTCGATGCGCCTGACCTACTCGGTGCTGCTGCCCTGCTTCGGGAAGTCGTCTCACGTGGTGAGGCTGGGCGGGGAGAACGCTTCACACCGGGCGGTGGATCATCACGATCCGTTTTCTTCGAATGCCAGATAGCATCGGGTTTGAAAGCGCCTCGGCCACCGGTCATGAACGGCGTCGGCGCTTTCCCATTGCCCTTCGCGATCTGCGCCATGGTGCGGCCGGAGGCGACCGAACGGTCTTTCGCGAGAACCGCTTCGCCATCCGTATTCGCCCATTCGTCCTTGTGCTTAATCAGCAGCCAGTTGTTGCGCTTACCTCCGAAGCGGTCGCCCTTCATGCGCACCAGGACGAAGCTGCCTTTGAGTTTTTCTCCCGCCAGAACGAACTTCAAATCGCCTTTGGCCAGTGCAGCATCGACGTTCTCGTCACCATCGGGCAACCAATAGCCGCGGTCCCACAGCATGACGGTGCCGCCACCATATTCCCCTTTGGGGATGGTTCCTTCGAAGTCGCCATAGTCGAGGGGATGATCCTCAACCTCGACAGCGAGTCGCTTGTCCTTTGGATTTAGAGATGGTCCCTTTGTCACCGCCCAGGACTTGAATACCCCATCGTGCTCAAGCCGCAGATCATAGTGAAGGCGCGTTGCGTCGTGCTTCTGGACGACAAAGCGCGGGTATTTCGCGCTGCGCAACTTTGCGCGACCGCTCGGCTCGGCAGTTTTCTCGAAGTCGCGCTTTTCCCGATATTTGGCGAGGCTGCTCGGCATCTGACACCTAGCTGCTGCGATCACCTGGCGATTGAATATGAGCGCCTGGCGCTTTCCATATTGTGCCGGCGGAGGGTGAACGCTTTCCAACCTGGCGCCAGGTGGACATTTCCTGCCGCTCAGCCGAGCGTAAAGCCCCTCTTAATCGGGTGGCTGGTGAGGCATTTTCTCATCGACCTTGCGTTTCATCTCTCCTCGGTAGGCTTGGTGGGGGTCGTCCGTCGGTGCCGGGCCAACCTGCGATTTCTTCTTCTCGGCGTGACGTTCGGGATTGAACCCGCCGATTTCTTCCTGGTCTTGCCTAGGTTTTCGCGTTTTGCTCTCGCCCATGAGAACCTCCATTCGGGGTTTATGGGTCAATGGCCGCCACCACAGAACTGTTCCACGCTCTTGCGTGGCGGATATGCAGTGCGCCGGGCGGAGCGTATCGCTGCTGGGGCGCTGCAGGTCCCGGATGGAACTAATTAATTCGATCAGCACAGAGGCAGACGATGGTCACCATCTATCACAACCCGGGCTGCAGCACTTCGCGCCAAGCCCTTGCCATCATCCGCGAAGCGGGCATTGAGCCGGTCATCATCGAATATTTGAAGACGCCGCCGACGGGCGAGCAGCTAAGAGGCATGCTACAGGCGATGGGGCAAGCGGCACGGGATGTGATCCGCCAGAAGGAGGCAATTTACAGCGAGCTTGGCCTCGGCGATCCGACACTAAGCGAAGATCAGCTCATCGGAGCGATGGTCGCCAATCCACGCCTGATCGAACGGCCCATCGTCGTGACGGAGCGCGGCACCCGCCTGTGCCGACCGGCCGAGCGGGTGCGCGATATCCTATAGCAATAGCGACAGTAGCCCCTCGAGCCCCTCGGCAAGCCTCACGCGTATCCCCACCCGGTCACATCGAGCACCTGTCCCGTAACGCCGAGGGACGCGTCACCGGCGAGGAAGACAACGACATCGGCGATCTCCTCACGCTTTGCCCACTTGCTCGTATCGGTCGGCTTCATCATCGCAACGTTCGACGCGGTGTCGACGAGCCCTGGCGCGACCGCGTTGACGCGGATGTGCGCGTCCTTGCCTTCGAGCGCAAAGGTGCGAGTGAGGGCGACCACACCCGCTTTAGCTACGTTGTATGGCAGCATATTTGCCTGAGCATGACCGGCCCGCGCAAAGTTGATGATCGAACCGCTTCCGGCCTTGGTCATGTGCGGGAACGCGGCTCGCGTCACGAGAAAAGCACTCAAAACATTGTTGTTCACCTCGCGCGTCCACTCGTCGACGCTCACTTCAGCGGACGACTTGTAGACCGATAGGCCGCCGGCGAGATTGACAACGATATCGACGCGGCCAAACGCCGATATGGTTTCTTCGACCAAACGCTTTGCGTCGGCCTCGTCGGTCAGCGAAGCTGCGACGGGAATGACATTCGCTCCATCGGCTTTGAGCTCTTCTGCGCGAGCGACGACATTGTCTTTCGTACGTGCACAGACGGCGAGAGAGACACCCTGCGCGGCGAGTGCACGAGCAACCGCTTGCCCCACCTGTCCGTCCTTGCTGACACCGGTGACGATGGCAACCTTGCCTTGAAGATTGGCTTGCATTTGATTTTTCCTGTCTTGGACTGGGCGGTGAGCGACACAGGCTATAAGATCGGGTGCCGAGATCATCGCTGCATGGGAGCGTGTGCATAAAGTGAGCTGGAACCCCTCTGAGGATCCCGCGCCAGGTGATGTTCGCGCTTGTGACGCGCTGGAGCAAGTGATCGTCCCCCGCGCCCGTGATGTGGGCGGCTTTTCAGTTCGTCGCGCCTTACCCGCCGCGGGTCGCCAGATGGTGGGCCCTTTCATCTTTTTCGATCAGATGGGGCCGGCGGAATTTCTCATCGGCAACGGCATCGACGTTCGACCGCATCCGCATATTGGGCTTGCCACCGTCACCTACCTTTTCGACGGCGAGATCATGCATCGGGATAGCCTTGGGACCGCAGTGTCCATCCGCCCGGGCGAGTTGAATCTCATGTCCGCCGGATCAGGTATCGTTCACTCCGAGCGCACCTCGCCGGAACAGCGCGCTTTAGGATCGCGCCTCTTCGGTATCCAGGCCTGGGCCGCGCTGCCGAAGTCACACGAGGAGAAGGCGCCCAATTTCGCGCACTTCGGTAGGTCGCAGCTGCCGCGCATATCGGGTGAAGGCAAAACGGTGCGCTTAGTGATGGGGGAAATGTTCGGACGCTCTTCGCCTGCCGAATTTCCCCATCCAAGCTTCTATGCAGAAGCGGTGCTGGCGCCCGGCGCCGTGTTACCGCTCGACGCAGACTATGACGAGCGTGCGATCTACGTCGTGGCGGGCGAGGTCGACATCGCAGGTGACACCTTCGGCGCGGGACAATTGCTCGTCTTCCGGGCCGGCGACCGCATTTCCATTCTGGCCACCGCGCAGTCACGAATTATCCTGCTAGGCGGCGAACCAATGGATGGCCCGCGACACATCTGGTGGAATTTCGTTTCGTCCTCGAAGGATCGCATCGCGGCGGCAAAGGCAGACTGGAAGGCGAAGCGCTTTGCGCCTGTCCCCGGGGATCTAGAAGAGTTCATTCCTCTCCCCGACCGGCCCCTCGACCGGCCTTGAACGGCGCCGCGGTGGCTCCTGGCGTCAGCCGTCAGCCCATTTTGTCTCTGGCCTTTGCCTGCGCCTTCTGCAACCAGCCGCCGAACCTATCGAAAGCGGACCCGACCGACGAGTTCGAATCGATACCGGCGAGGCCTTCAAGCAACCGTTCGAAGGTCGGCGCGACGGGCGCCGTCGCCGAGCTCGCAGCGCGGGATACCGAGCGCTGGATATTGTCGACCATGTCCTGCAGGTCAGCTCTGGTAACGTGCGGCAGCCAGCGCTCAAAACGCGAGCTGCGGGTGCGGTTTGCGCGCGGCACTACCAGTAAGGCGACGATGGCCCCTGCGGCCACTGCCACGGCCATGGCCAATTCCGGCTGACGGCGGATCATGCCAGAGACCTCATCGGCGCCAGCTGCTGCCATATCCCGGGCTGCAATCGCCCGGCGCTCCGCAATGGTTGCCACTTCCTTTGCAAGGCTAGCAACGCTGTCGCGCAGCTCGGCGAGCATTTCCACGCTCACCCCTTCGTCGGAATGCCCCTGCGCACCGTTTTCCTTTGCGGACCCAAACTCTTTCACGGGACTGACCATCTTTTTCCCCTTGCTCCGTTTACGCCTGTTCGGCAGCACCTTCGGATATGCGCCACGAACGTTCCGGTCGATTGTTCGGTTCCTGGTTCAAAATATTCATGCTCGCGGCAGGCAAAAGCGCGGAACCGGCACGATAGCGCCAACGTTTTGCGAAGGTCTTTCCTTTATCTTTCGGCAAGCCCGAATTCGTCAGGCCAGTGGAGGTTGTTCATGCAGTTTTCGTCCAATCGCTCGTCCGACCAGCAGTCGGGCGCCCGGTCAGCCGCTTCCGACGTGGGCGACAATGTTCAGTCACTGCGCGACGACATCGCCAGTCTCGCGGAGTCCGTGAAGCGACTCGCGGCCGAGCAGCTCGGTTCCAACATGGAAGACATGCAAGACAAGGCGAAGGAGAAGATCGGCGATATCGAATCGGCCATCCGCCGCAATCCGAGCCAGGCTGCCCTCATCGCCGCCGGCGTCGGGTTCGTCTTCGGTCTCATTCTTTCGCGGTAATAGCCGCTCGACTGACAGGAGGTATGACCATGGGTTCCTATACGCAGGGCGGTCTCACCGGCTCTCGCACTGAGCGCGACGTGCGCGAGGCCGTTGGCACGGCGCAGGAGAAGTTCGGCGAGACGGTGGAGCAGGCACAGGCCTTGGCACAGGATCAGTATGACAAGTTAACCGCCAGCATTCGCCGTAATCCGCTGCAGGCTGCTGGCATTGCGGCGGGGGTCGGGTTCGTGCTTGCACTTCTTGCACGCCGATAGGACCGCCATGATAGGTGATGCCGTCCTTTACGCTGCCAGCCGCGCCACGCACAGTGCCGTCGAGAACGTGTCACGACGAGTGACATGGACTGCCGTTGGCGCGGCATTCTTCCTTGCCACACTCGTGCTCGCGCTCGTCGCAGCTTACCTGTTGCTGCGGCCAGCGCTCGGCTCTCTCGGAGCGGTCGTGGTTCTTGCCGGTGCGTGCTGTCTCATCGGCATAGGAGCGCTCTATATGCCTGCGATGATCGAAAGGGCTGAGGAGCGCGCCCGTGGCAACGGAACTCCTGTCGCTAATGCCGTTGCGGCCGTCGACGAAGAGGCGCATGAGGCCGTCGATTATTTCGGCGCTCTACGCATGGTCAGCGCCGCATTCCTATTTGGGCTCGGCGCGGGCCGTCGCCTCAGGCGGTAGACCCCGGTTACATAGTTGACATGGAGAACAACGGCACGCCCGCGTGGCCGCGAAATGGAGGCTGCGTTATCCCATTCGAATAGCAGGACGGTGCTATGGCCGACCTCCCTAACCGAGCGACGCTTCCTTTCGGCGCCCAGACGAGTTCCCTCTCCGCGTTCGAAATGACGGTGATTGGCTTTCTCATCGTCATTACTCTCTACTTCGGGCAACCGGTGCTGGTTCCGCTGGCCCTCGCAGTCATTCTAGCATTCGTGCTCTCACCGGCCGTGCGGGTTCTACGCCGTCTTGGGCTTTCGAATTCGCCATCCGTCATCATTGTCGTTTCCGTTGCGTTCGCCGCAATCTTTGCCGTTGGCGCGCTGATCACCCAGCAGCTTGGCTCACTCGTCAGCGAGCTGCCACGCTATCAGATAACGCTGCGCGACAAGGTGAAGGCGGTCAGGGATGTGGCGGAAGGCAGCGGCGGCGCCATCAAGCAAGCCGGTGAAACGCTCAAAGACCTGCAGCATGAGCTCGATGCCCCGGACGGCTCATCGCAGGCGCCGGGGAGCCGGCAATCGATCAACGGGGCCGTACCCGCTTCTACGCAAAAGCCGGTGCCGGTCGAATTGCGCAATCCCGTCGCCACGCCGCTCGATCAGTTGCAGAGCATCATTGGCGTCGCTCTCGCGCCCATCGCAACAACCGGCTTAGTGCTGCTGTTCGTACTCTTCCTGCTCCTTCAGCGGGAGGACGTGCGCGATCGCGCCATCCGCCTGCTCGGCTCCCACGATCTCGAAAAGTCGACGGCCGCTATGGACGATGCTGGAGACCGCCTTGGCCGTTACTTCCTCACCCTCACCGCAATCAACACGGGCTACGGCATATTCATCGCCGCGGGCCTTTGGATGATTGGCGTGCCGAGCCCAATACTATGGGGCGTCCTTGCGGCACTCATGCGTTTCGTACCATTTCTAGGCTCATTCATCTCGGCCATTTGTCCACTCATCCTCGCCGCGGCGGTCGATTCCGGGTGGACGATGTTCCTGTGGACGCTCGCGCTCTATCTCATCAGCGAGCCGCTGATGGGCAACGTGATCGAGCCGGTCGTGCAAGGCCAGCGCACCGGGCTTTCGCCCCTTGCGATCGTATTATCCGCAGCATTCTGGACACTGCTGTGGGGGCCCATCGGGTTGCTCCTTGCGATCCCCCTCACCGTAGTCCTGGTGGTTCTCGGCTACCATGTCGAGCGGCTGGAGTTTCTCAATGTGCTCTTGGGTGATACGCCGCCGCTTTCACCTGCCGAGCGCTTCTATCAGCGCATGCTCGCGGGCGATCCGGCGGAAGCCGTCGAGCAAGCGGAAAAGATTCTCAAGAAGAAGAAGACCCTCATCGATTACTACGACGATGTCGTCATCGCAGGACTGCGGCTTGCACAGAACGATACAGACCGCGGCACCCTCGAACCCGAACGGCTGGCAGATATCCGCGACACGGCGGAGATCGTGATCGAAACACTAAACGACTGGGACATCGCACCCGCCAGCTCCGAGACGATAAAAGCCGCGCCGCGGCCGACCGGCGAGGACGACACGGCACCGCTGGCGGATGCGGCGCAGGCCAGCGTGCATCTCGCCGCGAAGGCAGACCAGCGGCGCGATGCAAAGCAGGAGCGGGATACCGGCAAGGAAGAGGAGGAGGAACTCCCCTCCTTTGATATATGCGAAATTGCCGGGGGGCCAATCGATCCAAACTGGCAGCACGACAATGCCATCCTTTGCGTTGCCGGCCGCACGGCGCTCGACGAAACAGCCGCTATTGCCTTCGCGCAGCTCGTTGGAAAATGTGGGATCGGCGCCCGCGTAATCGGTGTCGAGCATCTGCGCCACGGGGCCCTTTCCCCTGAGGACGTAGAAGGGGTGCGGCTCGTTTGTCTTTCCGCGCTCGACGTACGCGAGCGCAGCTCCCACGCCCGTTTCCTCGTGCGAAGACTGCGCCGCTCCGTCCCGGGCGCGCTGTTGCTTGGCTGCTTCTGGAAGCTCGACCCCGAGGCATCGCAAGACAAAGCCATTCTCGACAGCATTCCAGTCGACGCAAAGGCGCATACGTTGCACGAAGCGGTCAGTTTCGTGTTGCGCGCAGCGGCGATATCAGCGGACGAAGAGAGCACAGGAAACACGCGCGAACACATCGGGGCGCAAGGGCCGTCACGCGCCACGTTGGTTGCCGCTGCGGCGCCTCAGATCAGCCCTTGAAGATGGTCGGCAGCACCGATCGCGCGGCAGTGCGGGCTGCATTTCCCGCCTGCCCTGCAAGACGCTTGGCGCTCCAACGGGGCGCTGCATCTTCCATCAGCCGCAGGAGCTGAGCTTGCCTTGCATCGGGCACGCGCGCTGCAATGCGCATCGAAAGCTGCTCGACGTTCTCGGGCGCGCGCCCGGGTGCGAGGCTCACCGGCACAACATCGTTTTTCGGAACGCCTAGACCCTCCGCGACAACGCGCACCATCTCGATCACCGCAGGGTCGCTCGATGCGCCACTTCCTGCGGGGGTACGCTGAACGATACGGTCGATGTGCGTCAGTGCCACCAGGACCGGCGGCTGACGGCGGTTGGGGTGTCCGGCGAAATGCTTGCGGATGCCGGTAATCGAAGCAAGGTCGAGCCGCGCATCCACGCGGTCGGCGGCGATTGTCCAAACGATGAGGTCGGTTTCGCTCGCCCGCTGCGCAAAGGCGCGTTGCTCTTTCGCCGAGGCACCGATGCGCGGGCTGTCGATTACCATCGCACCGCTGAGCCCTTCGAGCTCCACTTCGAAGGGCTGGTAGTCGCGCGTGCCCCCAGGCGCATCGACGACCGCCCGCACCTCCTTTGACAACGCATTGACGAGGCTCGACTTACCCGCTCCCGCCTGTCCCGCAATAAGGATGCGGAGCGGCTCCGCGCGGCCGATGGCCTGCTGACCGCGGTCACGCCGGGTTGAAGCGCTGATATGTCCGGCAAGCTCACTTTCGGAAACACGTAGCCGGCCGCCATAAAGATCAATTGCTGCACGCCCGACCTCATGTACGTAGGCGCGAACGAGCTGGCGCGCGAGCTGGTCGCGCACATTTGCATAGAGATGCTTGGTAATCTGCTCGCGAGCCTCTTGCGCCGCGGCGGTGACCGGATTGGCGAGGCGGATCAAGCGCCAGATATCATAGGCCTTCTCGGCCATGCCGATCGCCGAGCGCCAGCCATAGATCTTAAGGACCTGCCCGACGGTAAGCTGATCGCCGAGGGGGATATTCTCGATCACGAACGGGCGCAAATCGCCGCTCACCCGCTCGATGAGCGCCAGAGCCTCAGGGATGGTGAATTTCCAGAGCGGGTCGCGGTCGCCGGGATGGATCTGCCGGGCAACGGCCTCGATCGTGCGGACGCCTAGATTGAGGACCTTATCACGGTCGGTCAACTCGGAGGGCTTCACATCTGCAGCGATGGCTTCAACGGCGGTCCAGGCCGCCTGCTCTCGCGCGGTCCACGACGGATCGGGCGGCACGGGTTCGGGTGCTTCACTATCCGGAGCCGGCCGCCTCGCGAGGGTTCGCCGCAGAACGAAGAACTCCGACGCATAGGCACTCAAGCCGAGGATGAAGGCCGCTGCAATCCAATAGAGTGCCCAGCCGCGCTCCCACAGCCACAGCCAGCCAAGCGGTAGCAGTGAAAGCATTGGGAGTAGCAGCGCCAGAAAGACCATAGCGCCGCGCAGATAGAGATTTGCTTTGCCCTTCGCGGCCAAGTCAACCTGCCAAGCCACATACCATTGCCGCACACATGTGCCCCATCTCGGTCGCCGATGACAAACACACAGAACCGGCCAGCGTGCCACGAGGTTAGGCGAAAATTGGCTGGGCCGAAATGGACACCTCGCGGGCCACCTCTGCGCCGGCCTTGATTGCAGGCAATGACGTACACGCCGATATGTACAAACGGGTTGCAGCTCCGACGATACGGCGCCAGGAGAAGATTTCAAAATCCGCAGCCCATGCGCCCGGATCGTCGCCTTAACAGGACCCTAATAACCCCGCGGCTTTACGTCGTTGCCGATAATTCAGCCGCCGGAGTCATGACGCGCTAAGACCGCTTCCCTATAGTTCCCGGGACTTGGCCCGTGCCCGTGAAGCCGCGGGGCGACGGCCCGAAAGTGAGAATGATGAAACGCCACACCGCCCGCGCCGTCCATCTCAAGGACTATCGCCCGCCCGCGTACATGATCGATCGCGTCAGTCTCGACATATCACTCGAGCCGACGCGCACGCAGGTGCAGTCCAAGCTGTCGGTGCGAGCCAATCCCCAGGCCACGGGTAAGCGCGAGCCATTGCGCCTCGACGGCGAGCACCTCGAGCTTGGCGAAATCAAGCTGAACGGCAAAGCGCTCGGCAAGAAGGACTACAAGCTTACGGACACTTCGCTGACGCTCGCAATAACGCCAACGAAGCCCTTCACGCTCGAAATCACAACTTACGTCAATCCAGAAGCCAATAAGGCCCTGCAAGGCATTTATCGTTCGAACAACGTCTATTGCAGCCAGTGCGAGGCACAGGGCTTCCGCCGCATCACCTACTTCCTCGACCGGCCGGACGTACTCGCGACCTACACAGTGCGTCTCGAAGCCGATCCGGCGACCGCGCCGATCCTGCTCTCAAACGGCAACTTGCAGGAACGGGGAATGCTGGAGGGAGGCCGCCGGCACTATGCGGTCTGGCATGACCCGCACCCCAAGCCATCCTACCTCTTCGCCCTCGTCGGCGGGGATCTCGCGCCGATCAGCTCGTCTTTCCGCACCAGGTCGGGGCGCAAAGTCGACCTTGGCATATATGTGGAACACGGCAAGGAGGCGCGTGCCGCCTGGGCGATGGATTCGCTGAAGCGTGCGATGCGGTGGGACGAGGAGCGCTTCGGGCGCGAATATGATCTCGATGTGTTCAACATCGTTGCCGTATCCGACTTCAACATGGGAGCGATGGAGAACAAGGGGCTCAACATCTTCAACGATCGCCTCATCCTCGCCTCACCCGAGACGGCTACGGATACTATTTTCGAGCACATCGAAAGCGTCGTTGCGCATGAGTATTTCCACAACTGGACGGGCAATCGCATCACTTGCCGCGACTGGTTCCAGCTCTGCCTCAAGGAAGGGCTGACAGTCTATCGGGATCAGGAATTTTCCGCAGACGAGCGCTCGGCCACGGTGCAGCGCATTATCGACGTTCGTCAGCTGAAGACGCATCAGTTTGCGGAGGATGCGGGCCCTCTCGCGCATCCGGTGCGTCCCGAGAGCTACATAGAGATCAACAACTTCTACACCGCGACCGTCTACGAGAAGGGCGCCGAGCTGGTGCGGATGATCGCCACCATCCTGGGGCGCGATGCCTTCCGCAAGGGTATGGATCTTTATTTTTCGCGCCACGACGGCGAAGCGGCGACTATCGATCAGTTCATCGCCTGTTTTGCCGAAGCGAGCGGCATCGACCTCACTCAATTCAAGCTTTGGTATTCGCAGGCGGGCACGCCGGAGCTCATCGCGCGCTTCAGCTACGACCGCGAGCGTAAGACGGCGGATCTCGAGATCGAGCAGGTGGTGCCACCGACACCAGGACAGCCGAGCAAGAAACCAATGCACATTCCTGTGCGCCTCGGCCTGCTGGGCGCCAACGGGCACGATATCGACTTGAAGCTTGAGGGCGGCACCGCCCCGCCGGATGGCGTCGTTTCGGTCACGAAACGCCGGCAGCGCTTCCGCTTCTTTGATGTTCCTTCGCGCCCCGTACCTTCGCTGCTTCGCGGCTTCTCCGCGCCGGTCAACATCACACTCGATCTGCCGGACGAGGACGTCGAGTTGCTGATGGCTGCCGACAGCGACCTCTTCAATCGCTGGCAGGCGGCGAACACCTATGCGGCGCGTACCCTTGTCGAGAGCGTCACTAATCTTGCTGCCGGAAAACGAGCGACGGGCCGCGGTCTGCGCTATGCGCGCGCGCTTGGTGCTGCACTAACCGGCGATAATCTGGAGCCGGCGTACCGCGCTGAGCTGTTGAAGCTTCCGACGCAGTCGGATGTTGCGCGCATCATCGGCAAGGACGTAGATCCGGCGGTTATCTACCGTGCCCATCGACAACTATCTAAGCTGATCGCGCGCACAAACGGCCCTCTGCTAGAGGACATTTATCGGCGCATGGCGGACAAGGGCCCCTTCTCACCAGACGCGGAAAGTGCGGGGAAGCGCGCGTTGCGCAACGCGGCGCTGACGCTGCTGGCCGCTCGCGGCACACCGTCCGACGTCAAGCGACTCGCACAGCACTATGCCAAAGCAAGCAACATGACCGACCGTGCACATGCGCTTTATCTGCTCGCCTCGCGCGGCGGTCCGGAAGCCAAGGCCGCACTGGCGGACTTCTATGCGAGCTGGGCCACCGACCATGTCGTTATCGACATCTGGTTCGCCGCCCAGGCCCAGTCGCCCCTCTCAAACACCCTTACCCGGGTACGCGCGCTTACCGACCACGCGCTGTTCTCGCTCACGGCGCCAAACAAGGTACGGGCGCTCATCGGCACCTTCGCCGCTGCAAATCCAGTGCAGTTCAATCGGCCCGATGGTGCGGGCTACGCCTTTCTTGCGGAGCAGGTGCTGGCGCTCGACCGCATCAATCCACAGATCGCGGCGCGGATGCTGGGGGCCATGCGCTCCTGGAGAGCGCTTGAAAGCGGCCGACGGGCGAAGGCGCGGCGGGCTCTGCAACGCATCGTGAGGAGCAAAACTCTATCTGCTGACGTGCAGGAAATCGCCTCTCGCATCCTCGATGCATAGGCCAGGAAAATTTATAACTCCGAACGGGTTATTCGGCCTCGACAGCCGATTCGCGATGGTGTGAAGTTATCTCGGTGATTCGGGGTAGCGGATTCGCTCGGGTCCGCAAGAAATCAGACCAAAATTCGGGGGATGAGAATGGCGTGGACTACGTCCGCGAGCCTGCGCGCGCGCCCGCCTTTCGCGCACGCTGCTGCCGCAAGCCTTAAACAGGCGAAGCAGCTTGCGGCCGGCATGCACGCGGCTGTGCAACGGGGCCAACCCGGTGTTTTTCTTGCTCTCGCTGTTCTCAGCTTCGGTGTGCTGACGCCGTTCCTGCCTACCAGCTTTACAGCCGTCGTCCTGCTTCTCGCCGGGATGTCCGGCGCCGTCTATGCCTCCGGCGCCAATCTTGCCGGGACCACATTTCTCTCGCGCCACGACGCCACGAATCACCACCGCTCCGATGAGGCAGCCGCGCAGCCCCGTGCCGGCCACAACGAACCGACCGACGCCTCCCCCCCTAGCCCGCCCAATGCCAGTCGTCCGCGCCAGATGCGCCCCCCCGCCGGCCAGATTGCCAACCACGACTGGGCCGAGCTGATGGCGCGCATCAATCATGAGCTGCGTACCCCTCTCAACGCAGTAATCGGGTTTTCCGATGTGATGGCTCTGGAGATGTTCGGTCCGCTCGGCAACGATCGCTATCAGGACTACGTACGGCACATCAGCGAAAGCGCGGGCGAGCTGCTGAAGTCCGCCGAAGACACTCTCGCACTCACTGCCCTACTCACAAAACCTAGCCATAAGCAGGCGCCAGAATCTTGCGCCTTAGAACAGGCGATCGCCGATGCTTGGGGTTTTGTTGAGCACAAGGCCAGTATGCGCAGTGTCAATCTCGAGCTGACGGTGCCCTCAGACATTGAAGTACTGAGCGACGCGCGTGTGCTCCGCCAAGTGCTGGTAAACCTACTATCGGAAGGCATCGCCCGCACCGCGCCGGGTGGCCCGATCTCGCTGCTCGCGGTGACCGACGGGGAACTCATCGAGATCGTCCTTTCCGTGCCTGAAGATCGGACGCGAAGTGCGCCCCACGCGGGTTCCCTCGCCTTGTGCCTGGCTCGCACGCTGCTCGAAATGCAGGGCAGCTCGCTACTCGAGATCGAGGCGGACGGCGGTGGGTGGACAGCCGTGACTGTGCTCGACCGGGCGGTGCAGCCCGACTTCTTCGGCGAGGGCATCGTGCCGGTGACCTACAGCCGCGCTCCAAACCTCAATTCGTGATCCGCGCTGCGCGAAACCACACACACCATCACCAAAAGCATACGAGCCGCCCGGCATTGAACGCGGGCGGCTCGATATCGCCTTCAAAGTAGCTATCCGCCCGAATGCTGAGCGCGCTAGCGAATGGGTCGGCGCTTCTCCAGCCAGTCGTGTAGTTGCCGCCGTTCGTCGGGCGTGAGCTGGCTAACGGTTGAGCCAAACATCATCACTTTATCGCGCGTGACGTTGGTCTCAGCCTGTACGATGCCCTCCAGCGCTGCATCGAGCTTCTGCTGGTCGAACGGATCGGCGGTCAGAGCCTCACGCACCTTCGCGCGAGCATCGCGTATGCCGCGTCGCAATGTTTCCAAATTCGGCTGCGCATCGGCAAATCGCTGACGGATGATGTCCGAGCGCTCGCGGGGCAAGGTGTGCGCAAAGCCGAGCAGCCCGGGGCCTTTCGAGGCGAATCCGTGCGGCGGCCGTTTGTGCGAAAAACACACCGTACCGGCGACGGCACCGATGATCAGCACGTTGAGGGCGAGGGACGCCACCAAGGCCCAGCGCAAGGCGCGCGGGGAAAATCGCGGCGGCGCGAGAGCATCGCTCATAGGAGGTCCTCGTACTGGTACTGGCTGTCGATCTCATCGCCCAGCGCAAGCTGCGCGCTATCGACGGTGGAGTTGTCGGGGGCAGCACTCTGCAGCCCCGCAGCCTGTGCCATCCGGTTCATTGTTGCATCGAAGGTGCCGGCGGAGCCGAGCATGACGCCCAAGACCAACGATGCGGCCAGAACAGCGGCGGCCGGCCATTCGGCAAAGCGCGGAGCAATTGCCGGAAGCACACGCCGCGGCGACCAGATGCTCGTGACCGACGCAGCGGGGCGCATTGGAACGGAAACCTGCGCGGGATGCTCACGCAAAGCCGCGGCCATAATGCGCTCTTTCAAGGCTTCGACAGACGTCTCGCTGGGACGTGATGCCCTATCCAGCAGAGCGTCGAGCGCCTTTGCCTCGGACAGCATGCGGGAAGCTGCATTGTCTTCGCTGAGGACGCTGGCAAAACGCAAGCGCTCACGGGCGGGCCAGCGCGTACGGTCGGCACCGTAGATATCGAGCAGGCGCTCCAGCGCCTCTCTATCCGCCAATTGTTTGTTGTTCTTCGTCATCGTGTTCGCTTCTCGTCTCTCAGCGGTAGCCAAATTCTCCAGGCCGCACTCGACCATCCGCTCACTCGGGCGGACTGTCGGACAGCAACTCCCGCAATTCCTCCCGCAGCGAGGCTTTTAGACTGCGGCGGGCGCGCGCAAGGAGCGATTCAACGGCCTCGTCCGAAATACCCATGATCTGCCCCACCTCGACCTGGCTCAGGCCCTCGTAGTGAAACAGTGTCAAAGCGGTCCGCTGGCGATCCGGTAGCGCCTTTAGCGCTGCATCGACGCGTCGGCTGGCGTCCTGCGTCTCGAGGCTCGTCTGCTGGGTGGCCGGCTCTACGCGTTCCGGCAATTCCTCGACGACCGTCAAACGCTTGCCGGACCGCATGCGGTCGACGCACAGATTTGAAACCACCCGGCGCAGCCACGGTCGCAGCCCCATAGTGCCGACATCCAGGCCGTCCGCCGAGCGCCACAGCCGAAGGAGAGTCTCCTGCGCCACGTCCTCGGCCTCCGCGTCATCACGCAGCATCCGTCGGGCCACTGCCAACACGCTCGACAAATGCCGGTCGACGAGCGTCCGGAACGCGTCGGCATCGCCCTTCGCGGCAGCAGTCACCAGCGCAGCATCGTCGCTCGCCACAGCCCCCATCGGGCGATCCCCCTGCCCGCCAGGCCTCTGCTTTTCCACCACCGCCAGCCTCGACATGGCCACCAACGTTCCGCTCCAGTTTAGCGCCAGTTTGGCGCAATCCGCGACCCCGACCGGAACCGGGGAGCCCATCCCGGCCGATTCGATGGGATAAACGGAGGTTCGGAGCAGAATCCGTCGCGCCTTCCGGACGGACCCGGGATAGCGGACCTACAAGGCTACCGCGGTGGAAAAGTGCACGGCTAATCGACCAGAATCTCGAACAATCCGGCAACGAGCTGTTGCTGGCTGCGCAGGCGCTCCTCCAGCTCGGAGAAGTCGCGCGTCTCGCCCACGGCCGCCAAAAGCCCTTTGAGGCCGGCCGGCGCCGTTGCGGGGTCGAAGCCGCCTTCAAGGCACAGGCGCAGGATCTGCGTCAGGTCGTGGAGCAGCCGCGTCGCTGAGATCAGCACCTCCGCATGTTCGGCGGCCAACAATCCCGCGTCGCGCAGCTTGCGGTAGGCCTCGATGGTGTTCTGGTCCAGCACACCGGGATGCGCCGCCGCGTGGACGAGTTGCAAATACTGGGCAATGAACTCCACATCGACCAGCCCACCGCGAACATGCTTCAGGTTCCAGATATCGCCGGAGCCCTTCTCCTTGAAGATCCGCTCGCGCATCTCCCGCACGTCGGCGGCGATCCTGGCTGCATCGCGAGGCCAAACCAGAGAATCGCGTACCGCTGCCTCAACGGCGGAACGCAGCTCGGGTGGCCCCGCCACGGCGCGGGCACGCGTCAACGCCATATGCTCCCATGTCCAGGCCTCACTGCGCTGATAGCCGACGAAAGAGCGCAACTGCGTTGCGACCGGCCCTTGCTGGCCCGATGGGCGCAGCCGCATATCGACCTCGTAGAGCATCCCCTCGGCCGTCGCGGCAGAGAGGGCATTGATGAGCCGCTGCGTCAGGCGTGCGTAATATTGCGTAGGCGCAAGGGGGCGGGCGCCGTCCGACTGCGCTACGTTCTCGTCGAAATCGTAGATGAGGATCAGGTCGAGATCTGATCCGGCGGTCATTTCACGCCCGCCGAGCTTACCCATAGCCAGAACGGAGGCTGCGCCGCCCGGTACCTTGCCGTGCGTGCGCTCGAGGTCACGCTCAACGGAGCGCAGCAGCCCGTCGATCATGCGCTCGGCAAGCAGCGCGTAGGCGCCGCCGGCCTGGTTCGCCTTGATCGCCCCGGAGAGGACACGCACGCCGATGAGGAATTGCTGCTCGCTGCCGATGACGCGGGCGCGGTCGAGGACGTATTGCATGTCGTGCTCACCCGATCCGATCTCGGCGCTGATCAGCCGATCCAGTTCATCGGCGGTTGGCAGCGCACCGAGCGTTCCGGGATCGAGCACCGCATCGAGCAGCCTCCGCCGGCGCGATAGGATGCGCGCAAGACGCGGCGCGGTACCCATGATGTCGGCGAGCAAACGCAGCAGCGCAGGGTTGGCGCGAAGCAAAGAAAAGAGCTGCACGCCCGCGGGGAGCTCTGCGAGAAACCGATCGAAACTCGTCAACGCGCGGTCCGGATCGATGGTGTCGGAAAGCGCCTTCACGAGCAGCGGCTGGACCTCGGTGAGCCGCTCCCGTGCGCGCGCACTGCGCACGGCCGGATAGCGCCCGTGATGCCAGCCGCGGATGATTGCCAACACCTCGGACGGATGCGTGAAGCCCATATCCTTCAGCGCGGCCACCGTGCCCGGATCGTCTTTCTCGCCCGCGAACACCATGTTGACGCCACCCTCGGTGAGGCCCGGTGCGTCTTCGAACAGTGCTGCATAATGCTTCTGCACGGTCCGCAGGTGTGCCGTGAGCGCTCGCGAAAATTCCTCCGTGCCGGCATAGCCGCAAAAGCGCGCGAAACTTTCAAGGCGCGCCGGATCTTCAGGCACCTCATGGGTCTGTTCGTCGGCCACCATCTGCAAGCGGTGCTCGATACGGCGCAGATAGAGATAAGCTTCGCTCAACTCGGCCGCGACCTCGGGCTTGATCCAGCCGCGCTCCACGAGCCTCGCCATAGCCTCAAGCGTCTGCCGCGAGCGCAGGTCAGGCTGGCGGCCGCCCGCGATGAGCTGCTGGGTCTGCACGAAGAATTCGATTTCGCGAATGCCGCCACGGCCGAGCTTGATGTTGTGGCCGGCCACGGCAATCTGTCCGAAGCCGCGGTGTGCAAAGATCTGCCGCTTCATGGCGTGCACATCGGCAATGGCAGCATAGTCGAGGTATTTGCGCCACACGAAGGGCGATAGCTCCTGCAATAGAGCCTCGCCCGCGGCGATGTCGCCGGCGCACGCGCGTGCCTTGATCAGCGCAGCCCGTTCCCAGTTCTGGCCGAAGCTCTCGTAATAGATCAGCGCTGCGTCAGTCGAAAGCGCGAGCTGCGTCGCGCCCGCATCGGGACGCAGGCGCAGATCAGTGCGGAACACGTAACCGTCGGCGGTGCGCTCGGACATGAGCTGCACAAGATCGCGCGTGAGCCGTACGAAGAAGCTTGACGGCTCAACGCCCACGGCTGTGTGCGCACGCTCGCGCTCATAGAAGACGATGAGGTCGATGTCGCTCGAGTAGTTGAGCTCCCCCGATCCATATTTGCCCATCGCCAGCACGATGTAGCCGTTCGGTGCGAAGCCGTCATTCGCAAGCCACTGGCCGCGTGCAACGGCTTCACGGAAAAGGAAATCGACCGCTCCTTCGAGCGCCGCGTCGGCGCACTGCGTGAGAGCCGAGGTAACCTGCGCGACATCCCATACGCCCCCGAGGTCGGCGAGCGCCGTCAACAGCGCCACCTCGCTCTTGAACACACGCAACGCGCGCAGCACTTCGGAGCGCTCGGTCGCGTGGAGCAACGCGCTTGCCAGTTCCTCGCGGAGTTGCTCGAACCGAACTTCGGGGGGGTGGAGAAGAATACGGGAAAGACGTGCAGGATCGCGATCGATCAGGCCGGAAAGATAAGGTGAGCCGCTGAACGTACCTGCGAGCAGCGCCTGGGCACGGGGGTCGGCGAGTGCCTCTTGCAGCGAAGCTAGGGCAGGGTCGGCCGCTGCGCGTTCGGCCAAACCGCGCATTGTCTCGCTGCTGCGGGTATCGTCGCCCGCAAGCGGTGCCTCTCTGAGGCGCGTCAACAGCGAACCCGATAATGCCTTCTCGTCCGCCATGCGGCCCCGCCGAACCCGATCTCCGGCATTCCTCTTAGCGGTCCTCGGGCCTCTTCGGAAGCGTCAGCACCACGCGCAGGCCGGGCTTGTTGTCCTCCAGCCGCACCGATCCGCCATGGAGACGCGCCACCGCCTGCACAAGGCTCAGCCCGAGCCCGGTTCCAGGCTCGGTCCGGCTCTTCTCCAGGCGCACGAAACGCTTCAAGACCCGCTCGCGGTCTTCGGGTGCAATGCCGGGGCCGTTGTCTGCCACCGAGATGACGACACTGTCGGTGCCGTCGCGAAGGTCTACCGTGATGGCGGATCCGCTGTCGGTGCCGGCTCTTGGCCGTCCCGAATATTTGATGGCGTTCTCAATGAGGTTTGCCACCGCCTGGACGACGAGCTGCCGATTGCCCGTGACGACAGCGCTAGCGTCGACATTATAACTAAGGCTCATGCCGCGCTCCTCGGCAACGGGCTCGTAAAGTTCGGCCACGTCTTCGACTACGCGGGCAGCATCGAAGAGCTCTGCGTTCTCGTCCAGCGCCCCTGCTTCCAGTCGCGCGACCAGGAGCAAGCTGTTGAACGTCTTGATGAGCTCGTCGGCTTTCTCGATCGTGTGCTCAAGGCCCTCGCGATAGGCTCTCTCACCGGTCTCGCGCAGTGCAGCCTCGGCCGAGTTGCGCAGACGCGTCAGAGGGGTCTTGAGGTCGTGGGCGATGTTATCGGATACCTCGCGCAGTCCGCCCATCAACGCCTCGATGCGCTCCAGCATGGCGTTGAGATTGATCGCGAGGGTGTCGTACTCATCGCCGATGCCGCTCACGGCGATGCGCCGGGACATGTCGCCCGCCATGATCGAGCGGGCTGCGGCGTTGATCGTCTCGACCCGTTTCAGCGCAATTCGACTGACCGCGAAGCCGGCGAGCAATCCGCCGAGCGTGAGGAAGCCGAGCGCGAGAAAATAAATGGTACCCATTTCGCCGGTGAAGCGGCGCTGCTCGTCGACATCGCGGCCGACAATCAACTGCTCGCCGGTGCCGATATCGACCGGAATCGCGACGGCGAGACGCTCGTCGTCGCTTTGCGCACCGGGCGTATAGCGGAAGACGCCCCCCGAGGGCATGCTAGCTATCTCCGGGGGCAAACGGCTGAGGTTGCCGGCGAGCTTGTTGCCTTGAGCATCGGCGAGGAAGTAGAGGCCAGGACCGTCCGCTCGGCTGCGTGCCTCGACGGCCCGCACGACGGCGTCACGTCCGCCCGACTGCGCCTCCGACTTTAACAACGCCGCCTCGGCGCTTAGGGTAGAGAGCACCTGGTTCGTCAATACGCGGTTCGTCTGCCAGAGCAGCAGCCCGACAACCAATCCAGCAAAGATCAGGTATACCGCGACGGTGATGGCAGCGACGCGGAAGGCGGTCGTCGAGAATGCGTGCGCAAGGCGTTCAGGCAGTGCCATCGCGGATTGTGTATCCTGCCCCGCGCACCGTATGCAGAAGAGGCTTCTCGAAATTTTTGTCTATCTTGGCACGCAGCCTCGAAACGTGCACGTCGATGACATTCGTCTGCGGATCGAAGTGGTAGTCCCACACATGCTCCAGCAGCATGGTGCGCGTTACTACCTGCCCGGCGTGCTTCATCAGATATTCGAGCAGCCGATATTCGCGCGGCTGCAACTGGATCGCCTCTCCGTCGCGGGTCACGCGGTGCGATAGCCGGTCGAGTACCAGGCCGTCGACTACGTAGCGCGTCTCCTGCTCCTCTGGGACAGCTCGGCGCGCCAAAGCCTCGACGCGAGCCAGAAGCTCCGAATAGGCATAGGGCTTGGTGAGGTAGTCGTCACCGCCCGCCCTCAGACCCTTGACGCGATCATCGACCTCGCCGAGTGCGGAGAGAATAAGCACCGGCGTGCGCACGCCTTTCTTACGCAACTCCCGGATCATCGAGAGGCCGTCGAGCCGCGGCAGCATGCGATCGACAATCAGAACGTCGTAGACTCCCTGCTCCGCGAGGGATTGGCCCGTCTCACCATCTTCGGCGAGATCGGCGCCGTGGCCGCTTTCCTTCAGCGCCTTTTGCAGGAACTGGGCGGTTTCGCGATCGTCCTCGACCACCAGCACGTGCATCTTGTCACCGCATCGTCGTTGCCGAGGCGCTTGGCCTCGATTCGCATCTTGCCTTGAGTGCTTCCTAACGTCGAGGCGGCCCACACTCTCACGCGGAGGGTGCGGGCCGCCTCAAGCTGCCTCACTCGATCCTTACTCAGCTCTTGCTGAGCGGAATGGCCACGAGGACAGTCTGGTCGCCGCCCTTCTTGATGTGGAACATCACTGCGGGCAGGCCGTCGTCCTGGGCCTTCTTGACCGCCTTGGCCACATCCTGCGGCGTGCTGACGGTCTCGTTTCCAGCCTTGAGAACAACGTCGCCTTCCTTGATGCCCTTCAGCGCGGCGTCAGAGTTCGGATCGACGTTCGAGATCACGACGCCATCCTTGCCGGGACCGGCCTTCACGCTGAGACCAAGCTGCTTCAGGTCAACGTTGCCGCCCAGATCCTTGGGCTCCTCGGTATCGCTGTTCTCCTCGGCCGGCTCGGTCGAGTTCGGATAGGTGCCGAGCTTCACTTGCAGCGTCTTCTCGGCCTTGTCACGCCAGACCTTCACGTCGACCGTCGACTTGGCCGGCAAGTCGGCGATGGTGCGGGCGAGATCACGGCTGTCTTCGATCGCCTTCGTGTCGACCTGCAGGATCGCATCCTCGACCTTCAGACCGGCGGCGGCGGCAGGGCCATCAGCCATGACTTCGCTGATGATCGCGCCCTTCGCTTCCTTCAGACCCAGGCTACCGGCGAGATCCTTGTCGATGTTCTGGATCTTCACGCCCAGCCAGCCGCGGCTGACGGTGCCGCCCTTCTGGAGCTGTTCGATAACGCGATTCACGGTGTCGGCGGGCACTGCGAAAGCGATACCGACATTACCGCCTGTGGGGCTGTAGATCGCGGTATTGACGCCTACGACATCGCCCTCGAGGTTGAAGGTCGGACCGCCGGAGTTGCCGTGGTTCACGGCGGCGTCGATCTGCATGTAGTCGTACGGGCCGCCGATGTTACGGGCGAGCGCTGAAACGATTCCGGCCGTCACCGTGCCGCCGAGGCCGAACGGGTTACCGACCGCCAGCACCCACTCGCCAACGCGCGGGGTCTTCTCTGCGAGCTTCACGACAGTGAGCGGCTTCTTGGGTTCGATCTTCAGCAGAGCCAAGTCCGTACGAGCGTCGGTGCCCACGATCTTGGCATCGATCTCTTCCTGATCGTCGAAGCTCACCTTCACCTTGGTGGCGCCGTCGACGACGTGGTTATTGGTTACGATGTAGCCGTCCGGCGAAACGACGAAGCCGGAGCCGGCTGCCTGGCGCGGACGCTGTTGCATCGGGCCGCCCTGGCCGCCCGGCATGTTCTTGAAGAACTCGTTCAGCGGGTGGTCCTCGGGAAGGCCGGGGATGCCTTCAAAGGGGCGTCCGGGAGTGCGACGGTCTGCGACCTTCACCTCGTTGGTGGTCGAAATCGACACCACCGCCGGCTTCACGCGCTCCACGATGTCGGCAAAAGACATGGTTTCAGCGGGGGTGCCGGGCTTCAGCTGGGCGATTGCCGGAGCCGAATACTGGGCAACTCCGAAGCCAACCAATCCGGCGCCGACAACCGCCACGGCTGCCAGTCGACGCAAATCGCGGACGGTCGATGTTGTTGGCCCGCTCTTTGCTTCGACCTGGGGCGAGCTGGGTTGGATAGGCATGCGCAGGAACCTCCATTCTGCAAAGCGAGAGTACTTCCTCTGATGAAGGCCTAGCGAAACGGGGATTACGGCAGCCTTTCGATTGCCTTAACAGTTGGTAATAAACGGGGTGTTCACCATGCCCGAAACGAGGCACTGTGTATGAAGCGCCACGCGCGTCCGATCCTTTATCCAGTCCCGCGACACCATTTTAGTCTAGCGTTATCAATCGCCTTCCTGGGGATGTTGCCGCTAGCCGGATCGGATGCGACGGCTTCGATCTTCGGCGCCGATGGGCGCGTTCCACTGCCGCAGAGCCTCCAAAAAGCGGGAGCGCGGCTCGGCCTGTTCTTCGACAAGGGATCGCACTCAGTGTGCACCGCTTTCTGCGTCGCGCCGGATGTGATCCTCACCGCTGCTCACTGCCTCTATCGCACCAGCGGCCAGCAGCCGCTGCGCCTCAACGAACTGTCGTTCAAGTTGCATGGCGCATCACAGAGCGTGAAGATCGCCGGCGCCGATGCCGGCGCGCCGGAGGCGAACGTCTCGCCAGGATCGACGGAACTCAATGTCCATCCGCCGATCGATGCGACGCGCGACTGGGCAATCGTGCGGCTTGCACAGCGTGCCTGCACCGCCGGCATCTTCAAGGTGAAGAGCAAGCCTGTGGACGAGGTGATGCGGCTGGCCTCGTCGGGCCGCGTCTATAGCCTTGCCTATCACCGCGACCTGCCGAAATGGCAGCCGATGCTCAACGACGGCTGCGATGTGAAGCGCTCTTTCGCCGATGCGGACTGGCCGACTATCAAGCGGGATTTCTCAAACCCCGAGCAGCTTCTTCTTCATACATGCGATACGGGCGCGGCTTCTTCCGGCTCGCCGCTGCTGATCGACGGCGCGGACGGGCCGGAGGTGATCGGCATCAATGTCGGCACCTACGTGCAGTCGAAGGTGATTATGCTCAACGGCGAGGTGCTGCATCGCTTTAAATCGGACGACGTCGCCAACACGGGCGTCAATGCAATTGCCTTCTCTCCGGCGCTTGAGGCATTCCTTGCGGCTGACACGCTGCGCACGCAGCGCGAACTGCTGCGGCTTCAGGATGCGCTCGCGGCGCGCGGGCTTTACACTGGTCCGCGGGATGGCATCTATGGACCGGCTCTTCGAACCGCGATCGTCGCGTTCGAGCGGGCGTCGCTGCTGCGCACCACCGGGCTTGCCACGCGCGCATTGCTCCAGGCATTGACGGTCGAAAACGAGATCGTCACAGGGAAAATTCCAAGCGCCAGGACGAGCGCCGCGACGGGTCCGCGCTGAGATAGGGCCGACGGCGCAACTGGTCGTTTAGTCTCGGATGGGCGGGTCGCCTTCGTTCTCTGCGAGAATTTCACGCAGCCGATCTTCCTCGTCGGACGTTAGTGGCTCCACAGCCAGGCTCGGAGTGGCGGCCGCGGCGGCCTGCTTACGGCGCCAAGCGCGGGCCGTCGCCCAAACGGCGATGATGAGCGCCAGTACGGGGGCAATCCACAACAGCAACGTGTGCCAGCTCAGCGGCGGGCGCAACAGCACGAATTCGCCATAGCGGTCTTCCACGAAGCGCAGCACTTCGCCGTCGCTGTCGCCCGCTTTCAGGCGCTCCCGCACCAGCAGGCGCAGATCCCGCGCAAGCGGGGCGTTGCTGTCGTCGATGGATTGGTTCTGGCAGACGAGACATCGCAGCTCCGCCGAGATAGCGCGTGCACGGGCTTCGAGCGCGGGATCGGGCAGGATCTCATCGGGCTCGACGGCGAACGCCGCGCCGACGGTTACCATCGCCGCTAGGCAAGCGAGTAGAGCTCCTGCGGCAGTCGAGCGACGCATCGATGCAGACTTTCTGCGCCTTCTCAGCGCGGCCATTGTCATTGTCTTCGGCCTCACTCGGCCGGAGCAGTCACAATCCGCCGTGCGCGCCCGGGTGCTCCAACGCGCAGCCGGCGATCAGAGAGGGAAAACGCTCCGGCAATGAACATCACCACCGCGCCGAGCCAGATGAAGCGCACGAACGGATTGAAATAGACCCGCACCGCATAGCCGCCCGCCGTCTGCGCATCGCCCAGCACCACGTAGAGATCGCCGCGCCAGCCCGGATGGATACCGGCCTCGGTCGTCGGCTCCGGCGGCATGTCGTAGATGCGTCGCGACGGCTCAAGGTGGCTCACTTGCGCACCACCGCGGGCGGCGTCGAACACGGCCACCTCCTCGCGGTAGTTCGGACCGGTTCGCGGGGCGACGCCCCGGAAGGTGATGTCGTAACCCGCAATAGAAACGACCTCGCCCGGCTTCATGACGAGGATCTTTTCCTCGCGGTAGGCGCTCGTCGCCACGACGCCCACGACAAGCATGCCGACGCCGAAGTGGGCGAGCGCCGTGCCGATGGCCGAACGCGGCAGGTTGACGAGCCGTCGAGCAGCATCTCCAAGCGGCACGCTGCCGAGGCGCACGCGCGAGGCCAGATCCGACACCGCGCCGGCCATCACGAAGACGCCGAGGGCAATGCCGAACGGTGCCAGCCACGGGCCGCGCTGGAGTACGGCGAGCGTGCCAATCATCACCACCATGGCAAGCATTGCCGCAAAAGCCAGCCGCTGCGCAGCACCCAGCACATCACCGCGCTTCCAAGCAAGGAGCGGCCCGAATGGCAGCGCCAGCAGCAGCGGCACCATGAGCGGGCCGAACGTCCAGTCGAAATAGGGTGGCCCGACAGAAATCTTGTCGCCCGTGAGCGATTCCAGCGCCAGCGGATAGAGCGTGCCGATGAACACCGTGGCGCATGCCGTCGTTAGCAGGATGTTATTGAGGACGAGACTGCCCTCGCGGCTGATCGGGGCAAAGATTCCGCCCTGGCGCAGATCGCGCGCGCGCAGCGCGTAGAGCGCCAAGCCGCCGCCGGTGAATAGCGTCATGATGGCGAGGACGAATACGCCCCGCTGCGGATCGACGGCAAAGGCGTGCACCGAGGTGAGGATGCCGGAGCGCACGAGGAACGTACCCATCAGTGATAGTGAGAAGGTAAGGATTGCGAGCAGCACCGTCCACACCTTCAGCGCGTCGCGTTTCTCCATGACCAGCGCGGAATGCAGCAGCGCAGTGCCGGCGAGCCAAGGCATGAACGAGGCATTCTCGACGGGATCCCAGAACCACCAGCCGCCCCACCCAAGCTCGTAATAAGCCCACCACGATCCCATCGCGATGCCAAGGGTCAGGCACATCCAGGCTGCAAGTGTCCACGGGCGAACCCAGCGCGCCCAGGCGGCGTCAATCCGACCTTCGATCAGCGCCGCGACGGCAAACGAGTAGGCGATGGAGAAGCCGACATAACCCGCATAGAGAAACGGTGGGTGGAACGCGAGCGCGGGGTCCTGAAGGATCGGGTTGAGGCCGTTGCCATCGGCCGGCGGCGGATCGATGCGCACGAAAGGATTCGACGTCAACAGAATGAAGAGCATGAAGGCGACGGCAATCGACGCCTGCACGGCGAGCACGTTCGCCTTCAATGTCGGCGGGAGATTGCGTCCGAAGGCTGCGACTGCGGCGCCGAAAAGCGCGAGGATCAGCACCCACAGGACCATCGAGCCTTCGTGGTTGCCCCACACTCCGGAGATTCGATAGAGCAGCGGCTTTGTCGAGTGCGAGTTCGCGACGACATTGGCGACCGAGAAATCGGACGTCACATAGGCAATGGTGAGCGAAAGAAACGCGACGATCAGCAATCCGAGCTGGCACAGCGCGGCGGGCTCGCCGACGGCCATCAGCCGGTCGTCGTTGGTTCGCGCACCGTAGGCTGGCACGACCATCTGGAAGACGGCAATGAGCAGTGCCAGCACCAGCGCGAAATGTCCAAGCTCGACTACCATCGATCAATCCTTCGGTGCGCGGCAATGGCGATCACGGCGTTACTCCCGCCGGATGCTCAGCACCCTTCCCAAGCTTGACGCCCTTAGCTTCGAGCGCCTTGGCAACCTCGGGCGGCATATAATTTTCGTCGTGCTTGGCGAGGACGGAGTCGGCGAGGAACGTGCCCTCCGGCGACAGCTTGCCCTCGGCAACGACGCCCTGCCCTTCGCGGAAGAGGTCCGGGAGGACGCCTTCGTATACCACGGGGATGTGGCCGATGGTGTCGGTCACGACAAAGTCAACCTTGGTGCCTCCGCCCCGCTTCACCGACCCCGCCGCCACGAGACCGCCGAGGCGGAAGCGCTGGCCAGCCGCGATGGGCTTCTCCGCGAGATCGCTCGGCGTATGGAAGAATACGATTGCATCACGCAGCGCGAACAGAACAAGACCCGCGGCGACCATCAGCACCGCCACGCCGACACCGATCAGAATTCCACGCCGCTGCTTGCGCGTCATGCCTCGTCCCTTGCCGCATTCCTCATGAGCCGAGCCCCAGGCTTTCAGCCAAAACATTGAGCTCAGCGATGGATTTGTCGTCGCCTGAAAACTGGCCGCGGGCGCTCGATAGTGCCGTTATGGCCTCATCGCGCCGCCCCAGCACCACATAGGAACGCACGAGACGCATCCAACCCTCAAGGTCGTTGCCGTTCTGCTTCAGCCGTGCCGAGAGGCCCTCGACCATCTCTGCAATGCGCTTGTCGCGCTCGGCGGGGCTCATTGCGGCGATGCTGTCGGCAGCGGAGCCGTCAGGCCGTGCTACGTTCGCCGGTATCTCGGGCATCGTGGTGCCGAGGCGCTCGCTTGTCGATTGCAGGCGAGCAACCAGCAAACCTTTCCAGGGCTCTTGTGCGCCGGTCAGCAGCCTGCGGTATTCCGCGTCGGCGCCCTTGAGGTCGCCATCCTGCTCACGGCCGATCGCAAGCCAAACCTGCGGCTCTATGTTATTGGGCTCAAGTGCCTTCAGACGCTCGTAGGCCTGTCGCGCAGGCTCACTCACGACGCCGTTCTGCACCATGATGAGCGCGCGGGCGAATCCGGCAAGACGCTTGGGCGATTCACCCAGCAGACGCGCTGAACGCTGGAAGGCGTCGGCAGCCTGGGTGAAATTTCCCAGACGCATATACACCGGCGCGAGCACATCCCAGCCCCGGCCGTCCTCGGGATTGGCACGGAGATGCGCTTCGACCTTAGCCACGAGATCGGCTGCAGTCGCGTTTTCGGTGGGCGCATCGAGACGCGCTGCGTAGGGACGGCTCGGAAGTTGGGGCGAGCCCACGCCAAGGTAAAGCGCGATGCCTATGACTGGTAGCGCAGCGGCGGAATAAATCGCCATCTGTCGCCAGCGGCTGGAGCGCGCGCTTCCCAACGCGCCAGCGCGCTGTTTTTCCTCTGCGCGCCGGAGTAACCGACGGGCGAGTTCTATTCGCGCGCCTTCGGCCTCTGCGCCGGCGAGCAGCCCTTGGGCCCGCTCGGCTTCAATTTCGGCAAGCTGATCTCTGTAGACCGCGAGTTCGCTATCGGCCGTTGCGTCGACCGCCTCGGGCGACAGCAATGGCCGGGTGACCGCCCACACGACGGCCGCTGCCATCACCGCAAAGAGAAGCCAAAGCACCATGCCGCCATCCAAGCCCCGCCGCGACGCTGGAATACGGCCCAAGCGCCCGAGTTACAAGCCTTGGTGGCCGCGGCAATATCTCTGCCGCAGCGCAAAATAATTGGGAAATTTTAGAGGTGGAGCCGCGCGATGCATCGAACACCACGGTTGCAGCGCACCAAACTGGAGGAAACCGCGCGGCGCCCCGGATATACTAGGCGACGTTTCGCCAAGTGCCATCGCGATTCCGGCAGGCAGTGCCGCGCATGGTGCGCGGCCGCCCGTCGATGAAGACCGTATGGGTATAATCGCGGCAATCGGCCCCGCTGCGCTTGTAGGGGCGTCCGGGGACAACGTCGCCGTAGCGCCCGTTGTCCGGATTGCGCCAGCGACGGGGGCGGTCCGATTCGCCCTCCTCGAGTGCTGCAAATTCCGCCTGCTCAGCGAGGCGGCGGTCCTGCTCGTCCATCGAGCGGCCGATTTCACTGCCGACGATACCGCCAATCATGGCGCCCGCGACCGTGGCGAGAACGTTGCCGGTGCCCTTGCCGACCTGATTTCCGATGATGCCGCCGGCCACGCCGCCGACGATGAGCCCAGTGTCGGCTTTGCTGGGACCCTCGGGTCCGCAGGCGGGCAACAACGCGGGGATAAGCAGGGCCGCGAACAGACGCCCCTTATTAAAGCACCCCGATTTTGCGTTGGCTCGAGCCGCGGCCTTGCCCATGTCGATGGTCTCCCCCGAAGACGCGCTGATACCTGCGCGCATCCCCTTGCATTCTGATCACAGTGTAGCCGACTAGCCAAGGAATGTGCACCCGCCGTGACGGAAAGCTGGCTCCAATAGGGCGGCTGCAAATACTCTTAAATCGCCGCGCGGATCAACCCGCCGGCAGGTTCAGATGTACTGAGAGCCCACCCTGAGGCGCCCGGCCCAGCTCGCATGTTCCCCCGTAGGAACGTGCCAGCTCCAGGACAATGGAAAGCCCCAGCCCTGACCCCGGCTTCGTCTCATCCAGCCGCAAGCCGCGCTTACCGATGCGAGCGCGCTCCTCTTCGTTGAGCCCGGGGCCGTCGTCGGCCACTATGATAGCGAGGCGGCGATTTTTGGCGCGGCTCGTCGTCGTGGGCGTCTCGATGGACAGCTCCACCTCCCGGCGTGCCCATTTGCAGGCGTTGTCAAGGAGGTTGCCGAGCATCTCCTCGAGGTCCTGCTTCTCGCCGGAAAAGCGTGCATCTGCCGGGCAATCGATGTTGATGACGACTCCTCTATCCTGATGGATGCGCTGCAGGGCGCGCGCGAGGGACTCGACAACCGGGGCGACGGGCGTCACGCGGCCGATCACCCCCACGCGGGCCGCCATGCGGGCGCGGTCGAGATAACGCGTCACCGACTGTTTCATGATCTCGGCCTGCTCGACGACTTTGTCGCCGAGCCCCGTTTTGTCGGTACGGGCTTCGTTGGTGATAACTGCCAGCGGTGTTTTCAGTGCGTGTGCAAGATTGCCGACCTGCGTGCGCGCGCGGTCGACGATCGCCTGGTTGGAACGAATGAGCGCATTGAGTTCCGACTGCAGCGGCTCGATCTCCGCGGGCAAATCTCCATCGAGGGTGGTTGCCGTACCAGAGCGTATTGCCGCAAGGCCGCGCTCGATCTGACGCAGCGGGAGCAATCCAAAGCGCACCTGGAATAGCGTCACCGCCACGAGGCCCAAACCCGCCAACGCAAGGGCTGTCGACAAGCGGTAGCGGAAATTCGCGACGAGATGGTCGAGCCAATCCTGAGGGCCGGCGACGACAATCGAGTACCGTGGCTTGCCGGGTTCGTGACCCAGCGAGTCGATGACCTCCACGATCCGCAGCGGTTCGCCCTTGGGGCCTTTGGTGTTGAGCCAACGGGCGCCCGAAGCATCCGGGGCCACCGATTTTGCTTCTGGCGACGGTAGCGTCCAGGTTGCGAGCGATGGCGAAACCAGCTTACGCCCGCTTGCCGGTTGCAGCGGCGTGATCTGCCAGTACCAGCCCGAGTGGGTTACCTCGAACAGCGGCTCATAGAGGTTGCTGGGGGGAAGCGGCTGCGCCTCGCCGGCGGCGCTGCCCATGCTATCGACCGTGATCGCGTTGACCAGCTTCAAGAGCTGCCCGTCGAAGCTCGCCTGCACGTCGTCGCGGTAGAGTTGGTAAATAATAAAGCCGGCGATCGGCAGCACCAGCAGCGTCCAGGCGGCCGCAGTGGCAAACAGTCGGAACGCCAGCGAGTTGAAGCGCATCCGCTCTAGTTCCCCACTCCCGGTATTCCCTCAACTCCACCGCCGGGGGATGCTCTGCTGTTCTGGACGGTGGACCCTCTCGCGATCATTCAGGCCTCGGCTGGCGTTTCGCTCAGGCGGTATCCAAGGCCGCGCACCGTTTCGATCACATCGGCCGGAATCTTCTTGCGCAGCCGGCCGATGAAAACCTCGATGGTGTTCGAATCGCGATCGAAGTCCTGCTCGTAGAGATGCTCCACCAGCTCTGTGCGAGAGACGACACGCCCATTGTGATGCATCAGGTAGGCGAGCAAGCGATACTCGTGCGACGTGAGCTTCACCTGCTGGCCGCTGCACGTGACGCGAGCCGTCTTCGTATCGAGCCGCAACGGTCCACACTCGATTTCGCTCTTGGCGTGGCCGGAGGCGCGGCGCACCTGCGCGCGTACACGGGCCAGCAGTTCCTCCATGTGGAAAGGCTTGGCGACGTAATCGTCGGCACCGGCATCCATGCCGGCCACCTTGTCGCTCCAGCGGTCGCGGGCAGTGAGGATGATCACCGGCATCTTGCGGTCGGAGCGGCGCCATTGCTCAAGGATGGAGATGCCGTCCATCTTCGGCAGGCCGATGTCGAGGATGACGAGGTCATAGGGCTCGGTGTCCCCTAGGAAGTAGCCGTCCTCGCCATCGAACGCTGAATCGACCGCATAGCCTGCGTCGCCCAGTGCAGCGACGAGCTGCCGGTTCAGATCTTTATCATCCTCAACAACCAGGACGCGCACGTGGCTCCCCCCGTTCCTTGGCTCACTCGGCCAGGACTATAACGGGGGTGTTCGATTCATCCTAGCCCGGGCCATTCGGACGCGGAACATCAGCCGAGATCGACCAGCGTCTTAAAGCCGCCATAGATCATGCGCTTGCCGTCGAAGGGGGTATCCTTCCCCTCCATCATGGTTTTGAGGCGCGGGTCCTGCATCACCTTGGCATTGATGCGGTCACGCGCCGCCCGGTTCGGGTAGACGATGTAGGAAAAGACGACGACCTCACCGGGCTTCAGCTTCACGCTCTGCGGAAACGAGGTCAACTTGCCGGGCTTCACATCGTCGGCAACGCATTCCCGGAAGGCCAGCGCGCCATGCTCCATCCAGATCTTACCGGCCTTGCGCGCCATCTTGCGATAGTCGCCGAGTTTGTCCTCGGGCACGGGCACGATGAATCCGTCAACATAAGGCATCGGTTTCTCCGTTCGGTTCGCCGCTTCTTCGGGCACAGTGTCGACTTTAGGGCATGTGGCGGCGCTTGCGAACCTTACAACTGGGGTCAGCGCTCGAAGGGACTGCGCGCATCCACTGTTTGGCTTGTCAGTTTTCCATCGGCGCCACGCACTACGATGCGGTAGAGGAACCTGCCATCCCCCTCGCACAGCACGGCCCTGACGATGCTGCCCTCAATCTGTCTCGCCGCAATGGCAGTGAGCGTCTCGACGGTTGCCAGCTTCTCGCGACGGACGATCGGCGCAGCTATCGACCAATCGGGAAAGCAGGCCCCGGTCGCTGGAAGAATGGAAACGAGCAAAACCGCCGGGATACAAGCGATGCGCAGCATGGCCATTGTGAAAGGGATAATGGGTAGAGAGCTTGTCGCTTTGGTAGTGCGCCACCGCTGAACCCACCATGAATGGGCCGCGATGGCGCCGATGGGTAAGCGCTAGAGCTTCATCTGCACATTTCGTTGCGCCAGCGGCGTCGAAGCCCGCATGCGGCCATAAATCGTCATCAGCGTTCCAATCAAACCGCCGACTGCCTGGACGGTCTGCACGATCCCTTCGCCCGCCTCGCGCACGAGATCGCCGGTGATATCGAGACCGAATGCGGGGGCTACGGCGGGCAACACCGTCGAGAGGCCGGTGATGATCGCACCCCAGATGGTGATCGACTGGCCCCACCACTTACGTTCCGGTCGCTGCGTACTTTCAACCATACTCTCCGATCCTTTCCCTTGCTCTGCCGTCGATGGAATTTGCGTGTCCTCAGCATCCCCCGATCTCTGACTAACCAAGGCGCGCGCCCGCGAAAGCGTCTTGTCCACGCGCGCCAGCCACCCTCGCCCGAAACGCCAGAAGTGCGGCAGAGCGCGGTAGCGTTCCCGGCGCACCTCGGCGTAGCGGGCTAAAATTTCCTCAGTCGAGAGCTGCGCAATAGCAGCGCGCGTGTTGGGACCAATCTCGCCATCCGCGTCCGTGCCAACGGCGCGCTGCAAAAGGCGCATCGCGCCGGTCACACCATGATTGACCGATGCATCGAAATGGAAGAAGGCGAGCGCGGGTGCCATCTCGGCGCAAAACGCGGGGCGCCAGTATCGCTGGAAGTAAATCTCCCGAACCACGTCATCGGGGATGCGCCGCAGCTCCGATTTCAGCATTTCATGGGTCTGCGCCGTCAGCAATGTGCGCTTCCAGGCTGCGTATGTCGCAAGCGTCACGCCGCGATTGGTCGGCCCGCCCGGATCGTGGGGATCATCGGTGTAACCGCCCTCCATCTCGAGCACATGCGCCAGCGCCTCCGCGAATATCGCCGGGGCGGACTCAGGCTGCACGGTTGAAGCATCGGCGCGCTGTGGCACAGTTTGCGGCCAGCGCAAACCGATCAGTCTCGTTTTCGGATAGGCCGCGACGCTCACCGCATCGCCCTGGTTCCCGCCCAAGAGCATCACGTGCGATGCGGTCTCCCCCAACAGAAAGCCCACGTGCCCGGCCGACGGATCAGAGCCGCGGCTCAGCACCGCAACGGCACCGAAGTGACCACTTTCTATTTCTTGGCCCCAGCGCAAGTAGGAGCGCGCCATCAGCGAGCGCGTCGAAGCAAAGCCCGCGCGCTCCAGACACGCTCCCGCGAACGCCGCGCACCAAGCGACTTCGTCGTGCAAGGTGGCCGGGTGGCCGACGTCGCGAAAGAAGGCACGGATGCGCGCATTGTCGGCGCTCCCGCGCACTTCGCGCTGGCCAAGCTCGATCCACGCGGCGGCGAGCCACGGCGGCTGTTCCATCATGGCTTGAGCCTCGCTAGACCGTCGCGGCGCGGGCGGTCCCGCGCCCGTAGCTTGCGGAGATCTGGTAGACGCGCACGTCAAGCGTCGCCTGCGGCGCTCCGAAATCGGCGCTCTGCTGTGTTGCGGTGTAGGTCACCGAGGGCGTTGCGCTCGCGAGCGTACGCACGATGTTTGCGCCATCGAGAACATCTAACTCGTAGCGCTCCATGTCCTCGCTGAGCGGCACCTCCGGCGCCTCCCAGCCGTCGCCGCCGATGCGGGTGCGCCGCACCCACTTCATCACGACATCACCACCGCTGCGGATCGCCCTCACATGCACGGGCGCAAGCGGCTTCGTTCCCAACCCGGCGAAGGTGTGCGTCGTCGCGCTGTATGTAGCGTCGCCAATGTCGCGGCTCGCGGGACCGTAGCGCCACGAATACGGCAGCCGGATCTCGGAAGCTGAAAGGTCGATGCGCGCCACTGCCGTGTTGAGGAGGATGAAGCGCGCACCCGCTGCCACCTCTGGGCGCATCGCGAACTCAGTGCCCCCCTGCCCGCGCAGCAGACAGGAAAGCTCGTAGACGCCCGTTTCTACCAGCGCGGCGTTGGCGAACTGAACGACCTCCCATTCGCCATCGCCGTTGCGCACGGCGGCCGCGTTGCGCCCAGCAAGAAGTTGCAGCAGCGTAACGGACGAGAGCGCTTCGCCCTCCACTTGCACGCGCATGCGCGTTGCGTAGTCGAGCCGCCCCTCCGGCCCGGAAGGCAACGGATCGAGGGTGACGCCCACTGTGGCCGGAGCGGAGCAGAGCGCCTTCAGCGCATATCCGTTCGTCTCCGGCGAGCCGTAGACCGCAACCGCTCCCGGCCAGGGCGTTTGCGTTGCTGCGGCATAGCCCGCCAAAGGCGGCTCGTCGCCGCGCAACAGCGGCAAGTCCATGAACTCGACCAGCGGCGTGCCGGTAATAACGCCCGCACCTTGCCGCGGCGGGCGCTCCTTGCCTTGCAGCGCGCCGTAGATGTCCGGATCGACGCTGCGCGCCTCGATTTCGCGCACACCGTGCTCGCCGATTTCCGTGATGCGGAACGGTCTCGCCTCACCGGCGTGTTCGATCCGAACAACGTCCGAAGGCTCCAGCGCGAGGAGGCTCGGCGGCGCTGCGAAGCTCGCTCGCTCGCGGGCAGCCCACGCTTCGAACAGCCACGTCTCGGCCATGCTGTCCGCCTGCTGTGCCTCGAGCACCAAGGGGATATCGGCCTGACTCACGCGGCCGCTCGCGCCGGTGATGCGCCGCGCCTCGGCGACCGCCTGACTATAATCGCCCGAGGCCGCGATGAAACGTATCTTGGCCGACGCGGGAAGCTCGGTTTCCTGACCGCGGGTGAGCATCAGCAAAGGCGCCTCGGCGCGCGTCTCGACAAGATCGTCAGCGGTAAGCTCCACCACGCTCGGCTCTGCACCGCGATGGCGGAATACGATCTCGCCCCCGCTCTCAAGCGCGTCGAAGAAATAGGCGAGCTCCAGCGGCTCCAGCGCATCGCGCGCCGCCATCACGCGGTCGATCACGTAGCCGGGCACTGTGCCGCTGAGCGCACCCGCATCGTGTTCCGCAAAGCCATAATCCTGCAGCAACCGCGTGACGGTATCGGCCAATGGCGCGCTGGCGAACCGCCCCGTCAACCAGTGGCCGTATTGCCAATTCTCGCCGTCGCCCCATACGGCGGTATCATTTGGGAACGCCGGATAGGGGCGCGCATCCCACGTATAAACGTAGATGCGCGACAGATCGACCATCGGCGCGCCGTAGATTTCCGAGGTCGGGTTCGCGCCATCCAGATAGCCATGCGCAATGGGGTCCAGCCCCTCGATGATCACGCGCAGGAAGCGCCGTTGCATGAAATCGTCGCGCGTGCCGTTGGAGAAATATGGCAGCGCCGTCTCGGAACTTTTCGGATCCACGAACACGTTCGGCTGATTGGCGCCCTTGTCGATCGCCGGGCAGCCGATTTCCATCAGCCAGAACGGCTTCGACTGCGGCACCCATGGTGTGGGTGTATCGCTCTCGACGCCACCGGGGCGGTTGAAGTGCGCATTCAGCCACCACGAGCGGATGTCCTTATAGCGGAACACCCACGGCTTGCCGGCGCCGTCCGTGATGGGCGTACGCACCTGCGCGGCACGATCCTCGGGCGAAGCGTAATACCAGTCGAAGCCTTCGCCGGCGCGCAGGTTGCCCGTCAGATAGGAGAGGTCGTATATCGAGCGCGCGCCGGCCTGCAGATCGAGGTGGTCGCGTCCTTCGCGCCAATCCGCCAGCGGCCAATAGACGTCGATCCCGATGGCGTCGATCACATCGGACGCCCACAGCGGATCGAGGTGGAAGTACACATCACCCGATCCGTCAGAAGGCTGGTGGCCGAAGTATTCCGACCAGTCCGCCGCATACGCCAGCAGCGTCACGCTGGGGATAAGTTCGCCTCGCGGGCCTCACGCAAAATTGTGGCGCGGCTCGGCAATCGCCGCGCTGGCTCGGCTCCTTGAGCCGCGGGCGGCAAGGGCCGGCGCCTTGCGAAAGTGTTTCGGGCGAGGCACTCCGTTGCGCGCTGCTGGGGGCTCGCGCGGCGAGGCACGGCGCGGGGCTGTGGCGGCCGGCCCGGGCTCACTCAACTGGCGGTTGGCCGATCAGTGCGACGTCGTCTGCAGCGGTCCGGCCCCGCCGGCGCCGCAATTGGCCTTCCTAAGCTGTTGCAAAACTGCATCAAAGGCCAACGCCCCCGCATTTCATCGGAGAGGCCGGGTTGCGCCTTAACATCACCACCCCGGCGCAGCTATAACCATGCAGGATTCTCATCGAATTGCCTCCCCGGACGCCTCCGCGGCCGGACCCTTTCAGCGCGGGACTGGATCGACGTGCACGATTGGCTCTTCAAACGCGGGCGCCGCGAACGGGTCATCGACTGGCTCGGGCTCGATTCCAAACTCGATTCGACGATCGCCGAAAGCTGGGCCTGGGTCCGCGACGCCTGGGACGCCGGCACGAGCTTTTTCGCACGCTTCCGCCTCACCGGCTGGAAGCGCCTGCTGAATGAGGCGGCTTCCGAAGGACTGACGCTCGGCGCGGGCGGGTTCGTCGTCATGTTCGCACTCGCCATCCCCGCCTTCGAGGAATTCAACGAGGGCAAGTTCCTCACCGGCCAGTATGCCGTGAAATTCCTCGATCAGAACGGCAACGAGATCGGCAAGCGCGGCATCCTGCACAACGATTCCGTGCCGCTGGACGAGATACCGGATTCACTCATCAAGGCGACGCTCGCCACCGAGGACCGACGATTCTTCGAGCACTGGGGTATCGACGTGCTCGGCACCATGCGCGCGCTCGCGACCAACCTGCAGGCGAACGAAGTTGTGCAGGGTGGCTCCTCGATCACGCAGCAGGTTGCGAAGAACCTCTTCCTTTCGTCCGAACGCTCCCTCCAGCGCAAAATCAAAGAGGCGTTCCTTGCGCTGCTGCTGGAAAGCCGCTTCACCAAGCGTGAAATCCTGAAGTTCTACTTCGACCGCGCCTACATGGGCGGCGGCGCGTTCGGCGCCGAAGCCGCATCGCAATTCTACTTCGGCAAGTCCGTACGGCAGATCAATCTCGCCGAGGCGGCCATGCTCGCCGGTCTCTTCAAGGCGCCGACGAAGTATGCCCCGCACGTCAACCTGCCTGCATCGCGCGCGCGCACGTCCATCGTGCTCGACAATCTCGTCGAGGCGGGCTTCTACACCTCTGGCCAAGTGCACTGGGCACGCATGCATCCGGCCAAGACGATTGAGAACCGCGATCCCTCGAGCCCCGACTGGTTCCTCGACTGGGCGTTCGAGGAGGTGCAGCGCATCGCGGCGGGTCGCGGCCAGTATGTTCTCACCGCGCGCACCACGGTCGACCTCAACATGCAGAGGGCCACCGACGAGGCTTTGAGCTCGGCGCTGCGCAAGTACCGCGGCAATCGTGTCACCAGCGGCGCCATCGTGCTGATGGAGACGGACGGGGCCGTGCGCGCGATCACGGGCGGCCCAGACTACGGCGAGAGTCAGTTCAACCGCGCAACGCATGCACGGCGTCAGCCCGGCTCTTCGTTCAAGGTCTACGTCTATGCGGCCGCGCTCGAAAACGGCTACACACCGACGACGAGCGTGCGCGACGCCTCGCGCAGCTGCGGCCGCTGGCATCCGCAGAACTATGGCGGCAGCCACGGCGGCGGGGGGCGCATGCCGCTCTGGATGGCTCTGGCAAAATCCCTCAACACGGTTGCGGCGGAGCTGTCGTTCGCGGTCGGCCGGGACAAGGTCATCGAGCTGACGCAGCGGCTGGGCATCAGCGGCATTCGGAAGACCTGCTCGATGGCGCTCGGCGACTACGGCATCAGCCCGCTGGAGCACGCTGGCGGCATTGCCACGTTTGCCAATGGCGGCAAACTCGCCAAGCCCTACGCCATTCTCGATCTCGTCTCCTCGCGGGGCGACCTCGTCTACAGCCGCGACCGCGATGAGCCCGAGGCTCCGCAGGTCATCGAGCGCAAGGTGGCCGAGGGCATCAACTGGATGATGAACAAGGTCGTCACCGACGGCACCGCCCAGCGCGCGTCACTGGACTTCACGAACGTCGCCGGCAAGACGGGGACGTCGACGGGTCCGAAGGACGTCTGGTTCGTCGGCTTCACCGGAAAATACGTTGCGACGGTCTGGCTCGGCAACGATGACAACCGGCCCATGGCAAGCGGCACGACAGGTGGCCATTTCGCGGCGCCGGTCTTCCAGTCGTTCATGTCGGTCGTCCACACCGACATGAACATTCCGACCATTCCTGGGTTGCAGCCTCATCCCGTGCAGGTTGCCGAGCAGCAGCGCATCGCTGCGCTCCGCCCCGAAGGATCGGGCACGGCCGCCGAGCCCCAGCGTACCAGATCCAGTTTGATGTCGGATAAGATGCGCGAGACGCTGCGGAGCGTCGCCCAGGCATTCCGCAAGGCGGGCGGCATCGACGAACCCGCCCCGGCGGCACCGCCGGGCAGCACCGGCAGCACCTCGCCTCAGCCTACAACACCGCCGCCGGATGCGCCCGGCCGACGCGCCAATCTCGGCATCACCAACGAGGATACGCCCAGTGCTGTCCCATAGCGCCCTCACACCCGCACACGTGGCGCTGCACCGCATGCAGAAACGCATCAGCATGCTCATCGGTATTCTGGGCGACTGGGCTGCTTTCACCGGCGCCGTGCTGATCCTCGGGCTCGGCACGAGCTGGTACATGATCGATGTCGGCACATCGCTGACCACGGAGCAGCGCGGGCCCTGGGTGAGCTGGACTTCCGCAGGAAAGGCTGACGCGGACCCCTACACGCGCGCCCACTTCGCGCGCCTCGGCGCTCTGCCGATCACATCGGATCTCGCACTCACCTACATCGCTTATACGGACAGCGAAGGAAATCGCCTTCACTCCTCGTGCGACTATCTCGTCGAAGGGCGAAACCCGGCTGACAACTGGTGGAGCATCACGGTCTTCAACGATCGCGGCGACCTCATTGCCAACGCCGCCGACCGGCACGCCTACACCAGCCAGTCGATTGCTATCCGGCCCGATGGTAGCTTCAGCATCGCACTCGGCCGCGATGCAAGTGCGGGTAACTGGCTGCCCACCGGAGGCGCAGGCCGGCTTGCGCTCAAATATACCGTGTTCGATGCCGGGACGCCCATGCTCGAGAAAGCCGAGGAGGCATCGGAATCCCTCCCCCTCATCCGCCGCATGCATTGCCGATGAAGATCCCCAAATCGCTACGTAACGCCAATTGGCAGCTTATTCTCGCGGCTCCCGTCGCCGCCGGCATCCTGCACATCTGCGCAACATTCGCTGCGCCCTATCTGACCGCAGCATCTGCCTACAGCCGGCTCGCGCCGGGGCTTCCGGTCAATCGCATGCAGTTGTTGCCTGTAGCTGCGGCCGGTGCTGAACCGCTACCCTTCGCGTCCCCCGATGCGCGCTATGCCATGTGCCGCTTCAACACCTCGACAGGACCCGTCGACGTCTCGGCGACACTTCCACCGGATCTGGGCTGGACGCTCACCGTCGTGACTCCTGAAGGCGACAATATCTACGCTACGGCCTCGGTCCCATCGCGGCCGACCCCGGTTTCCCTCGTGCTGGTGCCGTCCGAGGATGCGTTTCTGGGCGTCACGATGGAAGCGAGAGGCATTGCCAACAGCGCAACGCCGCCCACAGCAGTTGCAGCCACACGCGGCATCATCGTCGTGCGTGGTCCGGATAAGGGCTTCGCCTATCAGAACCAGGTCGAGACGATGCTGCGCGATGCGAAGTGTACCGCTCGCTCGTTCTGAGCGCTCGCAGCCCATTTATCTACGCGCCTGAAGGACGGCCCGCGGTCACTTTTTGCTATATGCTCATATTTACGGAACGCAGGCGCACCTCAGTGCAGTGCACCTAGCAGGTGCCCACGATAGTTCTCAGCTTGCCCCGGTGTGCATTTCGGATGGCCGGTTTGCGGCCTTCCGAAATCTCTCCAGCTGCGGCTTGACCGTCGCTATTCGGCGAGCTCCAGCACATCGCGATCATCACGGCGGTCGTCTGCCGATGGCGGGGCCTTGCCCTCGTTCCAGCGCTCATAGCGCACGCCGGGAAACAGAATAACTTCTGCGGGCACCGCATCGCGACGTTCTGCGCTGTGGTCGGCTGACCGAAACTCCGGGGTACGAAAGCTGAGTATCTGTGCCATGTGCTTCCCCCGTGACATGGCTTGCCCTCTGATTCGCCTGTGCCGTCAAGCTAGGTCGATGCAGGCGGTGAGAATCATAGTGTACAAGTTGAGAGCGCCAACCGTTACCAAAAGGTAAAGCCGCGTGCGCACTTAGTCAGCAGCTGTGACGAGACTGTCATCCAGGAAGTGGCGACCGCCGCGATCTTCGACTTCGACCACCCACAAATCGGAATCGAAGCGTGCCTCGCGGGCGAGAAATTCGTCCGCCTTTTCAGGCGAAGTGCCAGGCGGAAGGTGAGAGACCCACCGGCGGTCCCACTCTACGCTTTCAAGGCCCGCCGGCGCAGGGCCGAGCAACTGGCAGGTGCCATCGAGACGATCGATCCGGATATAGATCGCGCCGGCGTCGTCGTCGCCATGCCGTACGACGACGGCCGATGCGCCCTCGATTGCGCATCGGCGGATGTACGCCTTGACCCAGAATTCTGCCCGTAGCCGCATGGCGCGATCCGCTCCGCGCGACCCGCAGGCGCGCTCCAGTCATCGATATGGATCGCCTTGCGACCGCCAACGACTGATAGGCGCTGGCGCGGCGGCGGTCCAGCGTGCAAGGCCTAGGACGCGGCGGGGCCGTTTTGGACTGCAGGGCGGCCGGGCATACGGCTGTGGAGCGCCTCGTAAGCAGCGGCTAGCGCGGAATACGTCCGGCGAATGACGAATTGCTGTCAGGGGGCCGCTGCGACACGTCCTTCGCCGGAGAGACGCGCCAAGCGCGAGATCAATGGACCCGAGATGCGGCCGGTTTCGGGCAATGCCTGATCGCCCTCGAAGGCACGTATAGCGCTCACTGTCTGCGGGGTGAGCTGGCCGCTTACACCGCCCGCCTTATACCCAAGCTTCGCCAGCGAGCGCTGCACGGAGCGGATGACGTTCTTGGCTTCACGGGTCTCTGCGCTCGCAGGCTTTTTTCCGGGCTTGCCGGCCTCGCCGAGGATGATGGCCTTGAGGAGGTCTTCGCTGGGACGCGCCGTAAGCGGCAGATGGTGATCGTGCTCATAGGCCATGATCGCACCACGCGTCATCACGCCCACGATCCCGTCGCGCGCGCCGGTCTCATAGCCGCGGATCTGCAATTCCCGCTGGATGGCGCGGGTCATATCCGTGTCGGAACCCACCGGAGTGGCCGCTTCGGCCTGGATCGCCATGAGGTCGAGCCCGGTGACGGCTGCGTTGGCGTTCGCGGTGCCGCCGATAGACCCCGTGTCGCCGAACTCGGCGGCCTCTATCGCGGCAATATTCCACGCGGTCCGGTCGCTTACTTGAGCGAGGATCGTGCGACCGCTCGATTGGAGGAAAAAGATATTGGCTGCAACGCCCGCACTCAGAATTAGAAAGGCCAGGAGTTGCACAGTCACTCGCCTCGGCAGCATCACTGGATCCCTCGACGCGCTGCTAACGATAAACAGAAAGTATGCCGCAAACTTCGTAAACGATCTCTTAACTCTGGTTTAAAAAGTGTTTCCAATCGCTCCGCATGATGTGCACAGGGACCTCTGCTGCGCTGAAATTTTGCAGGAAAATCGACGCAATTTTACCGATTGCATGAGGCAGTTTGTTGATATCGGCCTGCTATCAGTGGGACAGACCCGAGACGGTTGGAGAGGCCAACATGTCTATTCTTAGAGCAGGAATTCTCGTTGCGGTGGTTGTCGCAATCCTGCCGGCCGATCGTGAGCAGCAAGCTGCCCTCTATGATCGGGCGGCAAGCGCGGTGCACTGGACGGCTACCTTCTGCGACCGCAATGGCCCGACTTGCGAGCAGGCCGGCGTGCTGTGGGAAGGCTTTGTAAAGAAGGCGCAGTTCGGCGCGGCGATGGCGTACGAACTCGTCACGAAAAATTCCGGTGAGGCGAAGCCGATCAGCCTGATCGAGCCCACCGTCGACATGACCCCGCGCGGCACGCTGCGCTCGGATGACCTGGAACCGGTGTGGCGGGGCGCGACGCCCGGCCGCATCTGAGCCTGCATTGCGGCGAAAACAATAGGCCAGCGCACGCTGGCCCTTGCGCATTTGCAATTCGGCAACCTATGTGAATAGCTGCATCAGCTGAACATCGGAGCTAGCCGCAGCGTGCCGACCCTTTCGGACATCACCAGCGATTTCGCCGTCCTCGACGATTGGGAAGACCGTTATCGCTACCTGATCGAGCTCGGCCGCGAGCTGCCGCCACTACCCGATGAGCTGCGCACCGACGCTAACAAGGTCCGCGGCTGTGCCAGTCAGGTCTGGCTTGCGACGGACATTCGCTCCGAAGACGGCGGCAACCCCGTGCTCCACTTCCTCGCGGACAGCGACGCGCACATCGTGCGCGGGCTCATCGCCGTCCTTTCGGCCATCTATAATAATCGGCCGGTGGAAGAGGTGCTCACGATCGAGGCGGACCCCATCTTTGAGAAGCTGGGCCTCAAGGAGCATCTTACGCCGCAGCGCTCGAACGGGCTGGCTTCGATGGTGGCACGCGTTCGCGCCGATGCCACAACCAGCACTCAGGAAACTGCTGCATCCTAAGCTCGGAAACCGTTAACTAGGGATCCGTTGCTCGGCTTCCCATGCCGCGTGGTGATCGTCCGCACGCACACGCTAACCCTCATCCGACACCTCGAAGTCCGGCCGGTAGTCATCGTCGCCCCAGTGGCGGACACGGGCTGTGCCCTGGATCGGCGCCGCGCCCTCCATACCGTAGTGCCTCGCAAGCCGCGTCAATGCGAGTTGCAGCACGATCTTCCCTGACCGCTGCGGCCAGCCCGCTGCGCGCTCGGCCTCTTCAAGTCCCTTCAGATGGCAGCACACGTCGATGAGCACGCTGGAAAGCTCCGGACCTACCGCGGCGAGCACGCGACGCACCCTCTCCGCGGCTGCGGCTGCGTTATCCAACATATCGGCACCGGCGGGACGGGTGGCACCGTAGCGCCGGCCTCGCCGCGCCGGCGAGAGCGCCGACCAGTTGGTGGTCGTACGGGGCGTCATCTGCGCGAACCAGAAATCGGCGCGCAAGCGTTCGCCAGCGTCGAACTGCGCCTGGGAGATCATGGGCTCTCCGTTACGATCCTTGCGGCGACGAAGCCACGAGAGCGGGCTCTCTTCGCCGTTGACTACGGCAGCAGCCGTCACCGCCGGACCTGCCGTCCGCCGCGTCGATCTCGAGACTGACATGGTATTTTAGCTCGCGGCCGGGGTTTCGGGGTAAGGACGAGCGGAGAGTAAGGGGACGGCCCACTCCAAGAGGTCGAGAGCGCGGTCGAACAGGGGATCATCGCGCCGGTCTTCGATGACGCCGCAGGCATGGGCGACCGTCGTGCGGTCGCGCTCGAAGAGGCGTCCGGCCTCAGTCAATGACAGTCCGCAGCCGACGTGGGCCAAATACATTGCCACCTGCCGCGCGAGGGCGACGTTGGCGCGGCCGCGTGAAGCACGCCGCAGCTCATCGCCAGCTACACCGAATACCTGAATGACCGCGCGCTCGATGGCTTCGCGTCGCGCGTCGCCCACACGGGAGGGCGTGTGCGCAGGTCGAAGCTGAAAGTTTCCAGTGGCAGGGTTGGGGGAACTCAAAAACTGTGGCTGCATCTCGGCTTTCAGTCGCAGGAATTGGTGACGGCGCTGATCATAGCGCCGAAGCGCTGCTCTTCGGTGAGCAAACTAGCGTGCGCGTGAACTGAGGGGATAAATCGCGATGAGCGGGAAGTCCCCGCCCATAGATCGCGGTGCGAAAGTTGCTGGATCGTTTCAACAGCCGCTGCGCTTGTATGTCCTTCAAACGCCCGTCCGCACATATGGCGGCGCCGTGCACGCCCACGAGGCCCGTTCGTGCTTCCGCTGAGACCTATGACCGGCGCCGTGATCTACCGCGCCTCCTGCCGTTGTGGCCCCACGAGATCGATGTCGCCGACGCAGCCGCACACGCCCATCTCATCGCACGCATGCGCCGCGCGCTGCGTATCGAGCGCCAGCGCGGACAGGCGGGACATTGGGCATACGATCTTGCCCGCCATGCCGCATTGTTGCGCGCATACCGGGCCGAGGTCGCAAGCTACCGTCAGCGCCCAATGCGAAAGGGACGCTGAGCGCAGGACTTTCTTCGAAGTCGGATCCTCTCAGCGGCGGGTGCCGAGGCCCATTTTCTTGGCAAGGTCTGAACGGGCGCGCGCATAGTTGGGCGCCACCATCGGATAGTCGTGCGGAAGGCCCCACTTCTCGCGGTATTCCTCGGGCGAGAGGTTGTAGTGGGTGCGCAGGTGCCGCTTTAGCGATTTGAACTTCTTGCCGTCTTCGAGGCAGATCAAATAGTCAGGCATGATCGACTTCTTGACCGGTACCTTCGGCTTCTGCTCTTCGCGTTCCACAGAAACCGACCCGCCGCTCGCACGGCTCAAGGCGGCGTGAGTCTCGCTGATCAAATGTGGCAGGTCGCTGGCAACCACGGAGTTATTGCTCACGTAGGCTGATACGATCTTCGCGGTCAGCTCAACCAGCTCAGGTCCCGTTGTATCTTCCAACCCGCCCTCCTCAGGCGATGACAGGTTAAATTTTTCTCGCCAATCCTAAATTGTATCGGCAAATTTGTATTTGAGCGAACATCCAGGCCTATATAGACCTCAGCGCACGAATAAACTTGCACAATCACACGTTGACTGGAGCAAGATTGCGCGGGCCTGCTGATCTCGCACCTAGACGTAGTAAAGTCAACTAGAGGGATGTCACATACACTTGCTATGGATAATGCTGTGGTCTGATTTGCAGCAAGCGCGACTCTAAACGGCGTTCATAGCTACGATGTCAGAACTAATTCTGCCTAAGTGCTAAGAACCCAAAGAAATTCTTGGCGCCTTTCGCTGACCTATGCAGCCGCGGTCGCAGACAACGCTAGAGATCTATTCCACCGGATACACAGAACTCAGTTTTGGGTGGATTATTACTACTTGTTCTCTATATGCTCATTCAGGTTGTTGCCTTGGGCTTGCCCCTCAAAGTTGACAAGCCCAGGCCCTCCCCATTTGATCAGTAGATCCCTCAGACGGCCGCCACCGTCGGCATCGCCTGCAAGCGCGATGCCGCTTCGCCACCGCAATGCCGTCACCCTCGTTTTCGCGTGGAGAATACCGATGCACGGCCCAGTCGATCGTCATGTACTCATTCAGCCCCCGCGCGCCCCCGCGAGGCCCAAGGCGGCCAAGTGGCACGGAGTGGAGCTGGTCGATGAGTATGCCTGGCTGCGGGCGGACAACTGGCAGGAGGTAATGCGCGATCCCTCCGTTCTCGACACGGACATCCGCGCCTACCTCGATGCCGAGAATGCTTACTGCGAGGCGCAGCTCGCGGATACGCGCGGCCTGCAGGAGGAACTATTCCTCGAGATGCGAGGTCGCCTCAAGGAGGACGACAGCTCGGTGCCGGTGCCCGACGGTCCGTTCGCCTACTCGACCGCTTTCGTCGCCGGTGGCCAGTATCCGCTGGTGCGCCGCAGCAACCGGGACGGTGCGTGCGAAAGGGTTCTCATCGACGGTAATCGCGAGGCTGAAGGAAAGCCCTATTGGGACATTGCCAGCTTCCAGCACAGCCCGGATCATCGCCTGCTCGCATACGCCAGCGACGACAAAGGTTCGGAGCTCTACACCATCCGCGTGCGCGACGTTGAAACGGGCGCCGACCTGCCCGATTGCATCCCTGATACGCGGGGGGCCGTCGTATGGGCCAATGACAGCAAGACTTTTTTCTACGTACGTCTCGACGACAACCATCGACCGCTCGAGGTCTTCCGGCATGTCGTGGGCACGCCGGTAGAAGACGACGTGCTCGTCTATGCTGAAAAGGACATCGGGTTTTACGTTGCAATTGGCGACACGCAGTCCGGCAAGTTCATCGTCATCGACGCGCACGACCATCAGACGAGCGAAGTACGCCTCATCGACGCCGACGATCCTCTCGCCCCGGCGGTGCTTGTCGAAGCGCGCCGACATGGCCACGAATATTCCGTGGAGCATAATGGCGATACGCTCTACATCACCACGAACTCGGATGGCGCGGAGGATTTCCGCATCTGCGAGGCGCCTGTTGCAGCGCCGGGCATAGAGAACTGGCGCGAACTCGTCCGCCATCGCCCCGGCGTGCTGATCCTCGACACCGTCGTGTTTCGCGAGCACATGGTGCGGCTGGAGCGCGAGAACGGCCTGCCGCGCATCGTCGTGCGGCTGCTTTCGGATGCCAGCGAGCACACCATCTCATTCCCCGAGGAGGCCTATTCGCTTTCCGTATCCCCGGGCTATGAGTTCGACACCTCGACGCTGCGGTTCGTCTATTCGTCGATGACGACACCGGCGGAGGTCTACGACTACGACATGCACACGCGCGAGCGGACCTTGCGCAAGCGTCAGCAGGTGCCAAGCGGCCACAATCCGGCGGACTATGTCACGCGTCGGCTTTTTGCGCCCACGGCCGACGGCGAGACGGTGCCTGTTTCGATCCTCTATCACAAAGATACTCCGCTCGACGGCTCTGCGCCCGCCCTGCTCTACGGCTATGGCGCTTACGGCATCTCGATCCCGGCTTCATTCTCAACGACGCGCCTGTCGCTGGTCGACCGTGGGTTCATCTACGCGATCGCGCACATCCGTGGCGGAAAGGACAAGGGCTACCGCTGGTACACGGACGGCAAGCTCGCCAACAAAGTGCACACCTTCACGGATTTCATCGCGGCGGGTGACTACCTCGTCGATGCGGGCCTCACGCAGCGCGGGCGCATCGTCGCCAATGGCGGCTCGGCGGGCGGCATGCTGATGGGCGTCGTCGCCAACATGGCGCCGGAGTTGTTCCTCGGCATCATCGCCGACGTGCCGTTCGTCGATGTGCTCAATACGATGCTGGACAAGGATCTGCCGCTCACGCCGCCGGAGTGGCCGGAGTGGGGCAATCCCATCGAAAGCGCGGACGAGTTCGCAATCATCCACGCCTACAGCCCCTATGAGAACGTGGCGGCGAAGGCCTATCCACACATCTTCGCCTATGGCGGACTCACCGATCCACGCGTCACCTATTGGGAACCTGCGAAGTGGGTTGCGCGCCTACGCGAGCGCAACACGTCCGACAATCTCATCCTCCTGAAGATCAACATGGAGGCCGGTCATGGCGGCGCGTCGGGCCGGTATGAGCAGCTGCGGGAGATTGCAGCCGATTATGCGTTCGCGCTCAAGATCGCTGGGCTCGCGGAGAAACCGGTAAAGCAGAAGGATAAGGCGGCCTGACGGGCCGTCTCATCTCCAGATAATCAACGCGCTTCTTGGCGGTCGCCTACCCTGAAACGGGCGCCGCCCTGATCTCGGCCCGCGGCCAGCGCACCGCGAAACGTGTCGCGGACTCCGACCGGGGACAGCCCGATCGGAGGTGCAGGCCGGTCGCTTGCGCCAACCTTAGCCACCAGCATGACTGGCCGGCCGGCGCGAAGCACGAACTCCGCTGACGTGTCCTCTAGCGGCCGGCAAGCGTCGGCGCCCAACAATCCAGCGCCCGCAGCAACCCAATCGATCGCCGCCGATGGAGAAGGTAGAGAGGCCGTGAACTCGTAAGTGTCGTTGACGATGACGAGCAGGCAAAGATTTGCCGGGCTGGCGTTCCTTATCGTCACCAGCGAGGAGAGGTTCATCGCCAGCGATCCGTCGCCGCAAATGGCGAGCACGCGCTCGTCGGGACGCGTGAGTGCAAGCCCGAGCGCCACGGAGGATGCCAGCCCCATCGGACCACTGAGGTAAAGATTGCGCATATGGGGCGAGCTCGCGTGCAGCCAGCATGACTGCGAGCCGATCTCCGACACACAGAGCGGGCGCGCCGCACCGTAGAGCGCGAGGCCTGCGCGAATGGCATCTGCCTGGCTCATCATGCGCTGCCTCGCTCGATGGAGAGGATCATCGGGCGGTCTCCCGCCTTCGCCCATGCGAACGCGTCGACAACAACCGCGGGGGTGAACTGCGCGAATGTCACCGTGCTCACGTGGGCGATCTGCGGTGCCGTGCGCGAGAACGTTTCAAACTTCTCGATGTCATAGGATTTGGCATCGCCGATGCCGCCGCGGTTGGCCACAATGCACACGATGGGCAGCCGATAGCGCACCGCCAAAGTCGCGAAAGCGCCGATGCTGTTGAGGAACCCCGCGTTCTGGCAGAGCACGGCTGCACGCTGGCCCGCAATAATGGCTCCGGCGGCAACGCCGATGCATTCTTCCTCACGCGCGCAGGCGACGTAGCGGGGACTCGTCATTGCCTCGAGGCGTGCAATGGACGGCGCAAGGAGGCCATCTGCGAGGCCCGCAACGAGCGCAACATCGGCTTGCTGCAAGCCCTCAACGAGCGAGTCGGCGAATATCTCTGCGCTCAATTTTCCGATCTCTCTGTGCTTCGTTTGCCTTGGCACCTGGGACCAAGTCGGAGCGTCCCGCAATTGCTTGGCACTTTCAGTTCCCTTGGCACGTCTTTCAAAAGCCACCGGGCTCGTCAAGGCGCGGGCGGAATTACGACCGCGATCGCTGCCTGTCTGGCAACGGCGCCGCCACTCTGTGCTGCTGCGTCGCACCCTTCAGCGCAGCGCATACGAGCTGGCGCAAGCCCCTGCGGCAGGGCCGACAGCGGCAGACTTCCACTTTCTGTTCCACACCAGTGCTTGCCAAGCGAGGCGTCGCAGCCGTGTCGCAAATGCGTCGCGGCAAACAAACAAAAAAGGGCCGTCCAACGGACAGCCCCTCCACAAAAGAGAAAGGCCGCTTACGCGGCCTTTCGTTGAAGCCTTATCAGGCGGCCTTCTCATTAAAGGCCGTCAGCTTCTTATCCTCCTCGAGCTCGCCGGCGGATTTGAGCGCAATACCAATATACCGCACCCTTCCTGCTATCCGTGCCTTCTGTACGCCGAGCTCACCGAACTCCCGACCAAATGTCGGCAGTGCGAGGGGCTCTTTCTGCTGTTCTTCACACCATGCACAGTAGTCCTCGTATAGCGAGGTTGCAGTCAAACTCGATCCGTCTTGAGTCTCGATTCTCTCCTTGTAGAAACGCTCCACGTCGGTTTCGGGAGCAAGCAGTCTTTGTGGAGCCGGGGACGCAACCGTCACGACCTTGGTTTCGGTCACAGACTTGTTGTCGTTCGCGCCGGAACGCGGCTTTGCTATCGCAACGGCCGTGGGAGCCGCCACCGCTGCCGCAGCGGTGCTGACCGGCACGAAACGAGGTGCCGATGGCGAGTGGCTATCGTAGAGACGCCACTGACTAAAAGCGATGTACATGCCGAAACCCGATCCGACTTCAAGCAAGAGTGCGATGAAGACCGTGAGCGCGGTCTGCACGTCCTCGACTTTGACGGATGGTGCGACAATCGCGGCGAGCTTGGCCAGAACCGCAGCCTGCGGATCCGCTTCAGCCATCACCGCAGCACCCGTGACGCCCGAGATCTTGCTGTGGATCTCAGAGATGCGTGCTTCGAGTGCCGTCGCTTGCTGGGCCGAGCCCAACTCAGCAGCCAGTGCGTGGTAGCTCTGGCAGAAGGTACGCGAACGGGTCGTTGTCGCGTCGGTGCACTCCTTCGTCGAAGTCCACGACTTGTCGTTTTTGAGCGCTTCCATCTCGGCCTGCACCGCTTGAGCAGGGCGGTGCTGCGGGATCCAGGAAAGTTGTTCCTGTGCCCGGGCCAGATCGGCGCGATGGTCCTTGTAATTCACAGCGGTCGCTGCACGCTGGCCGGCCGTGTCCAAGCGGTTGAGCGCCGCGTGTCCGAGAGCCGAGGTGAGCGAGTAGGCGGTGACCACAACCCAGACGAGAGCGGAGGCTACCGCCTGCGACCACATCTTTGTGCGTATTGCGGCGAAGAAGAAGAAAGGCACCAAGGCCTTCATGCAGTCCGCAGCCGCGCTGGCCGCGCCGTAGATCTGGCCGTCGAACTCGGTCCTGCCGAGACTGACGCCAAACCGCCAGTTCATGGCAGCCGATACGGCGAGCAAGACGCCGGCAGCCAGAACCCCCAACACGCCTAGAGCATGTCTCATGTTTGCCCTCATGAATTATGATCGCTGGCTGTCGATGCGTTACGGCGCCAGCGCTTTTCCTTGCCTCTGTCCTTGAAGAGGGCGGTTGGACAGAAGATCTCCATCTCTGACGCGATTACGGGACGCTCTGCTTCGGCGCATGGCTCGATCGGCCCGTTGAGCTCCGGCGCCATTCCCCAATGGCAATCCGGCAGACCGGCGATTCACACTCCGCAACAAAACATCGAGAGCTGGAGCCCCTTCCCGGTGGGTGGTCGGCTACGGGCGGTTATCGCCGCTCGATTCCGCCTGTGCGCAACTTTCCCCACGGGCCGGGGCGACAAGTTTACAGACGCGGAACTGCCCCCTCGGTTGCCCTTGCTACGCGATTCGAAATCTTTTGTTAAGAGAATCAGTCGACTAGCGGAAATGGCCGGAATTCGGCCCTATTTTCGACCCGCAACGGGCTCGAAAGCTCTCCACAGGTCGCTAACACCTGCAGTTTGAGTTGTCCCCAGGCCGGGACGGTTTTTTCACACCCATAGGCTGCCGGTCGGTCTGTAGATCCTGTGCGGTATGTCGATAATGGACCGTCAATCCGTTGCATAAGCCCGCATGCGGACTTATTTTGGTTAACCTGCGGGAGGATATTGCGAACCCCGTGGAATTTCCCGACGCCTCTTAAGCGGATTGTCATCGCTGTTTTCTAAGCTCCCGCGTCAGAACCGTTTGAGGCTGTCGCACGTTCTTGATCTGGCGCCGTGTTGGCCCGGCTGGAAGCGTAGGAGTTGATGTTATGCGTGGCCTCGGCGGCTTCGTTTTGTTGGCGGGTATTGGCGTCGGCCTGTTCGTTTACTTCCCGGCCCCGGTCGATTCCGAAACAAATCTGCAACAAGCCACGCGGGCCTTAGCGGCTCGTGAAGTTGCCGACGAGATCGGGAGCGCCCCAGGAGAGGCGACATACGCTCCGGTAAATTCGCGACTTGCCGGCTTTTCTCCCAAACGTCCGCTCGTCCCTGCGCATACCTCCTTGGCAGCCCGAGCTCCCGCCGCGAAGGTCGAGACGGTCGCCCTCTGGCCGACGCAAACCCTCCCGGCAACGGCAGAGGGCTCAGGTGCGCTCGAGCCGGATGATCCGAGTGCGCGCCATCGCCTCATCGTCGACATTCAGCAGCACTTGAAGCATGCCGGCTGCTATTGGGGCCGTGCAAACGGCGCCTGGACGGCCAGCACACGCGAAGCCATGCAGAACTTCACTGAGCGCGCCAACGCCACGCTGCCGGTGGATAAGCCTGACTATCTGCTGCTGAACCTGCTTAAGGCCTATGACGGTCGGGCCTGTGGTGCCACCGAGAGTGTCACGGCCAGCGACTCCAAGAATGGAAACGGCACGGCCACTTCGGCGCGGCCGGAGGTTCTGCCTTGGAAAGCCGGCGCCACGCAGCAAACCGTCCGCCTCTACACGCCCCTGCCGCACAGCACGGTAACGACCGATCCTCTGCCGGGCCGCATGGCGATCGGCGGCCCAACGGATTTTCAACCGGGCGCCGTCCAGGCACCACTGATCCCGGGCCCGGAGTCTGGCCGCGTTGCAGCGGCGGGGCTCGACCAGGGATCGGCAGATCATCTTGCACCCACCCACTCGGCGGCGCCGAAACAGCCGCGCCAGGCCAAAAAATCGAGTGGCTCGTGGCGCAAGCCGGCGAAGGGCACACCGCGCTATAATCTCATGCTCAGCCTCGGCGGCGTCTACTAACCAGGCGCCAAGCCTCGCTGCGACTTATCACGGCGAGCCGTCTTATCATCTCAGAACTCGTCAGGAGCTTCGGGGCGACGGGCAGGCAGTAGTGCATGCCGATTGACGTGCTAGACCCGGTTGGTCCCGCCACTCGGCGGTGCTTGCCGCTCAAGCCTCATATGGATGACTGCGGCACCCTGTTCAGACCTGGGGGCCGGCTCCTCCGGGATCGGAAGCAGGCTCAGCCGTACCCTCTAAAAGCCACCGCAAATAGTCAGGCGCGCCGTCAGCCACCTCCAGAACCAGCAGCGCCGGATTCTCGTAGCTGTGGCGCGCCTTCACTTCGTCCATCACCCGGCCGGCGAGTCCCTGACGCGTCTTGATGATCATGACCGCCTCGGCATCACGCGCTAAACTGCCGTCCCAACGGTAAATTGACGTCATGGCAGGCAGAATGTTGACGCAAGCGGCAAGCCGCTGCTCGACGATCTCGCGTCCGACCGTTTCGGCTGCCTCCGCCGAGGGGAAAGTGGAGTAAATGAGAACGGGCTTGTCGTTTTCCTGCACTTGAGCCAGCCTCCCTCGCCTTTCGTCGCCTTCAGAGCACCATGCCGAAGCTAAAGACCACATTCGACAAGATCGCCTTCGTTGCAAGCGAGATGCCCGAGGCGGTCGCCGCCCGCGACAGGCTCGTGAAAGCCTATGGCGAATGGGACGTGACCGAGGCCGATGCCATCGTTGCGCTCGGCGGCGACGGACACATGCTGCAGACGTTGCACCGTTTCATGAACGAGGGCGTGCCGATTTATGGCATGAACCGCGGCTCTGTCGGCTTCCTGATGAACGATTACAGCGAGACGGGGCTTCGCGAGCGCCTCGCGGCGGCAGACGTGAGCCGCATCCATCCGCTGTCGATGATTGCCTATGATAAAGCGGGCAAAGCCCATAAAGCCCTTGCCATCAATGAGGTATCGCTCTTCCGAGAGCGCCACCAGGCCGCCAAGCTGCGTATTCTCGTCGACGATACCGTGCGCATGGAGGAGTTGATCTGCGACGGCGTGCTGGTGGCGACACCGGCCGGTTCAACCGCCTATAATCTTTCGGCGCACGGGCCCATCCTGCCGATCAATGCGCCGCTCCTCGCGCTCACGCCCATCAGCCCGTTCCGGCCACGGCGATGGCGCGGTGCGCTGCTCCCCAACAAGGTGCGCATCACGATGGAGGTGCTGGAAGCGGACAAGCGGCCCGTGAGCGCCGTCGCCGACCACTTCGAGACCCGCGGCGTCACGCGGGTCGAAGTGGAAAAGGCGCGCAACGTCGAACTCTTCATGATGTTCGACCCGGACCACAGTCTCGATGAGCGCGTGCTCGCCGAGCAGTTCCGCTACTGAGACGACGCCCTTCCTATTACTGAGCCGCTGCCTGCCAACCTCCCAGATCCACCACCTCGGCATGCCATGTCGCGACGCGATCTCGCGGCCGCGTCTGTTCCAGACTTTGCTTGTCCTTGCCGCGCTTGGCGACGGCGGCCTTGAGGCCGATAGCGACAAGGCGGGGCGGCTCATCGAACGCACCCAACACGCGTCGATAAAATTGCTCGACGGTAACCGGAGCGGATGCGGACGCATCGGCGGCCGCATCGGCAAGTGCAGGAAAACGGCTGCGTAACAGTGCGTCGGGCTCCTCCTCCACGGCGCGAACGAGGCCGATCGCCGTCTCGGTTCCGTATAGGTGGGCGATGTAGAGATCGCCTGCGGCCGGCGCACGGTTGAAAGCGTGGCGCATGCGGGCGGCGTTGTGCTCGGCCGCGGCGCGGGCGACGGGCGTCGAGAGCGCCACATCGTTGCGCGCCGCGAGAATCCGCGGCCGGTCGTGCGGCGTCGGAAGGTAGTAGCGTCCGCCACTCGTGACAAATACGCGTGCTCCAATTTGCTTTGCGGCGCGCGGATTGTCGTGCAGTGCGCGCAGCCAGCTATGCTCCGAATAGAGCAGCGGCCCTTCCGGCGCATCGTAGGGCGGCGGCGCGGCCTGAGATACAGACTGCGATATGCTGCTTGCTATTGCTGGCGAGAGGGGGGACGGCTCCGCCGAGCCCGCGGCGAGCGAAAGCAAGAGTGCGAGCTGCGCGGGGATGTCGAACAGCGAGCTCAAGGCACGGTCTCCGCGGCGACACGCGGCGCCGCATGCGGCCTCGCCCGACGCTCGGGCGGACATGGAAGGCTATGCAGAGAAAGGTGAAGGCCGGGTTAAGCCTCGTCGCAGATCGGCGCGCGCACCAACGCGCGCGGACAAAAACATGCTGGTCAACTGGCGTGCAAGGCGGAAGTCTCGCTCAGCCTTCCCAGCGGGACACGATGTCCGCAAGGGCGGGCCGCTCGCGCTCGGACGGGGCTTCCAGGGGAGTGCCGATGTAGATGAAGCCCGCGACGCGCTCGTTCTCCGCCAGCCCCAGCGCTGCGCCGACAGCCTTATTGTAGGCGATCCATTCCGTAATCCAAGACGTGCCGTAACCGAGCGCATTGGCGGCAAGGCACAGGTTGAAGCAAGCCGCACCCGCCGAGAGAACCTGCTCCCATTCTGGCGCACTGCGGTGCTGCGTTATGCGCGAGAGAGCCGCGATCACCATCGGCGCCCGCTGCAGCCGGCCGCGCTCCGTCTCGAGTCGCACGTGGGAGGGCGCCTCTTTTTCGGCGGCGATGCACGCCTCCGCTATCACCTCGCCGAGCTTTGCCCTCGCCTCACCCTCGATCACGATGAAGCGCCACGGGGCCAGCTTTTTGTGATCGGGCACGCGCGAGGCGATGGTGAAAATGGTCTCCAGCTCCTCCGGGCTCGGTGCCGGTGCGGCGAGACGATCTGGCTTCACGGAGCGGCGGGCGGAGAGAAAGGAGATGACGGGGTTTTCCATGGGGCATGTTCCTAGCCCCACGGGAGGCGGCATGCAAAGCCGATTCTGCCGCAGCATCGGGGTCTTAGGACTGGCGCAGCATTCGATACCGCTGACACGGGCAATGGGCTATTCTCGCCCCGAATCCGCCCTCCTCCGTGCCTAGACCTGCGCAGCGCGAGGCGGAACAGGGGAGACGCATGCCGCCGATCAGCCATTCGTTTGCCGCCGCGTTCGCTGCTGCCCTCGTCTGCATTTCCGCTGCGGGCGCGAGCGCCCAGCAGGCACCGCCAACCTCGATGATCATCGTCGACGGATCGGGCTCGATGTGGGGTAACCTCGGACCGGAGAAACGCTCCAAGCTCGAGATCGTGCGCGAGGCGCTCCGCAATCTATTGCCGAACCTGCGCACTGATACGCGGGTGGGCCTTGCCTCATTCGGCCACCGCCGGCGCGGCAACTGCGGCGATGCGGAAGTGATCCTGCCACCGGACGTGAATGCGCCTCAACGTCTTGCGGCTCCGATCGACAAGCTGAACGCCATGGGCAAGGGTCCGATGGTACTGGCGCTGCGGGAGGCCGCCAACGCGATCGCTGGTGCGACCCCTGCAAACATCGTGCTCATCGCCGATGACATTGACAATTGCGGCCAGGATGTCTGCGCCACGCTCGGCGGTATTCTGGCGACGAGCCCCGGTCTCGTGGTGCACACGATCGCCATCGGCTTCGATGAGGCGAAGATCGAGCACATCAGTTGCATCGCCCGCCTCACCGGCGGCAAGTTGTGGAACGCGCAGGACTCCGCCGGCATAGTATCGGCGCTCGATCAGGCCACGCACCTCGCCCATCTCATGCCGGACCCGGAAAGGCCGGAAGCGGCGACTGCCGAGGCCGAAGCTGACAAGCCTGCGCCGAATGCCAAGCCCGGGCTTTATCTCTCCGCCTCGCTCGGCCCAGCCAGCGACATTCTCGATACACCCGTACGCTGGCGCATCCGGGATGCGGATGGCGATGTGGTCCGCGAGGCACGTGCATCCGGGCTTTACGAGAAGCTCGATCCCGGCACATACCAGATCGAGGCGCAGCTCGGCCTCGCAGGTGCGAAGCAACTGCTCGAAGTGACGGCCGATGCGGCACAGGAAGTGCGCGTCAATCTCAATGGCGGCGTTCTGAAGATGCAGGCGCGGCCCTCGAAGGTTGCAGTTCCCCTCGCCTCTCCGGTGTTTACGGTGACGCCCGCAGGCGCGGAAACAGGCACTCCACCACTGTGGATCGGGCGCGAGGGAAAGCCCGAGATCGTGCTCCCGGCGGGCGACTACGTGGTCACCGCGCAGACGGGGCTCGCCCGTCAGCAGAGCAACGTCACAGTCGCACCGGCGTCGGGTACGAGCTTCGATACGGTGCTCACCGCCGGAAGGCTGGAACTGAGCGCCACGCGAGGCACTGCGGGCGCTCCGGGCGAACCCGTTACGGACGGCGTGACCTACATCCTCCACCGTGACGATCCCGATGCTCCACTGGGACGGCGCGAGGTCGCGCGTTCGGCGGCCGCCGCGCCCGCATTCATGCTGCCGGCGGGCACCTATTACGTCACTGCGCGCACGCCCACGGCTGAAACGCGCGAGCAGGTTGCCGTGGGTGCCGGCGATCTCGTGCGCCGCGCCCTGCCGCTGGCACTCGCCCACGTTCAGCTTTCGGCGACGCTCGGCGGCCAACCGCCCACGGAAACGGCGCAGATCACTTTTCGCGTCATCCGGCTTGGCAGCGATGCAGCGGAGATCACCCGCACAATCGACAAGGAGCCTGCGCTCGACCTTTCCGCAGGTCGCTATCGCTTCGAGGCGTCGTTAGAGGGCAGCAATGTCATAGCCGCGGCCGAACTCGCGCTCACGGCGGGTCAAGCACAACGCGTTACGCTCGCACTCGAGGGCGGGAGCCTCACCCTGAAGCGCGCTGGAGGTGCGGGAATCCCTGGAGACACTTTCTGGGAGGTACAGGACGAGCAGCAGCGCACGGTTATGCGCAGCAGCCAAGCCCAACCGACCGCCGTGCTCGCGCCCGGACGCTACATGGTCAGCGCCGATACCGCGGACAAGCCGCTGCGCAGCGCCATCGAAGTGAAGGCAAACGAGCACCGTATCTTCGATTTCACCGGACAGTGAGTGCCGCGTCCTGGCTATGCCGACCCTCGCAACTCGATCATGTCCAATGGGCAGTAGGGGCCAATGATCGCCGGCCGTAGATCCATCGCAGAAGTAACGCGGCGCCTTTTGCTATTGCATGCGTACGCAGAGAAATTTGCGCGTGAGGCTGTCGTCCTGCGCGGTTGCCGGTTTCAGCTCGTAGCTGTTCGCCTCGTTTTTGTGCTGGCGCTGATCCTTCCCATGCTCATCGCAGTGAGCCACACACCGGCGCGCGCGCAGGGGCTCGATGATTCATTCAACCAGCTGCGTGGCGCATTCCCGCCCGACACGGGGCGCCATGCGCCATCGACATCGTTGCCGGGGCCTACGCTACCGACCAACACCACTGTCGTGCCCCGTGCCTCAGCGGATGGCGCGGCATCTACCGGCGGCCAGGTGAACCTCGTTGCCCTGCTGACCGTCGACGGTCAGCGCATCGACCAGGGGCTCGTCTGGCGCATCTATGCCTCGTCCCGCAATCCGCGCGCACAGGCCAGGCTGCTGATGACGCGGCGCGAGCCGAGCCCGACGGTCGAGCTCGAGCCGGGCGAATATATCGTCAACGCAGCGTTCGGACGTGCAGACATCACACGCAAGATCGCGGTGACACCGGGCTCCATCTCCAGCGAAAAGTTCGTGCTGAACGCCGGCGGGCTGAAGGTAAAGGTGCTGGTCGACGGCGCCGAGCCGCCGCTCAATACGGTTGCCTACGATATTCTTTCGAGCGAGCGCGACCAGTCGGACAACCGCGTGCGCGTTCTTGCCGACGCCAAGCCGAACGTCATCAACCGGCTCAACGCCGGCATCTATCGCATCGTCTCGCGTTATGGCGATGGGAACGCCAAGGTCGAAGCTGACGTTACGGTTGAAGCGGGCAAGCTGACCGAAGCCACTGTCTCGCACTCGGCAGCGCGTGTCACGTTCAAGCTCGTCACGCGGCTGGGCGGCGAGGCACTCCCCGATACGCAGTGGAGCGTGCAGACCCAGGATGGGCAACTCGTGATACGCAGCGTCGGCGCACTTCCCACCCATATCCTCGCGCCGGGAGCCTATTCAGTGACGGCGAAGTCGCACAGCGGCGTATACAAGCGGGATTTCACGCTCGCTGACGGCGACGTCGCGCAGGTCGAAGTGCTGATGCAGTAGCGCGTGGCAGCGCAAGCGCCCCGCTTCAGAAGTCCGTCAAAACCCAATCGGTGGGGCAGCCGTTGCGCTGCATCCGCTCATCCACCTCATCGTGCAGGCCGACGATGCCAAGCTCCCGATAGAGGTTGCGCGCGATCTGCCAGTGCTCGCAGGCGGTCGCGAGATCTCCGTCGGCATGGGCGATATCCCCCAACGTAACGCGCCCCTTGGCGTGCGTTTCTCTCAAATTCTCACCCGCAGCGCTGCGTACGCTTTTTCGCAAAAGCTCCGCGGCGGCGGTGTTCTCACCCTGGGTCAGGTGCCATTCGGCTAGCGACAGGAACAAGCCTGGCAGCTGCCGGAGCTGCCCGGCCGCTTCTGCGTCGCGGATCTGGGCGTTGAGCAAAATGGCGTCGAGCTTAGGGGTAGCGGCGACGGGCGCCACAGCCGAACGCGTTTCATCGCGGGTGCGACCGACGCGCAACCGGCGGCGGCGCCAGCGAAGTCCGAGAGCGATGATGGTGACCATCACCGAGGCCATTAAGATGCCGACCAGCACCACGGCGTGTTCGGCATTGAACTCCTTCGGCCAGGTCATGGCGGGATCGTTTCCATGGGCGATGGGAGCCGCTACCCACCGTGCAGCTCAGCCTCAGCGGAAGGGCATCGAATACATCAAGCCGCCCTTGGTCCAAAGGTTGTTGTGACCACGGGAGAGCTTCAGGTCCGACTTGGCTCCGATGTTACGGTCGAAGATTTCGCCGTAGTTTCCGACGTGCTTGACGATGAGATAGGCCCAGTCGCGGGGCAGCCCCAATGCCTGCCCGAGGTTGGCCTCGAGCCCGAGAAAGCGGCGGACGCTCGGCTGCGTCGCTGCGCGCTGCGAATCGACGTTCTCCGAGTTGAGACCCAGCTCTTCGGCCTCAATAAGCGCCATGAGCGTCCAGCGCACGACGGCAAACCATTGCGGATCGTCCTGGCGCACGGCTGGACCCAATGGCTCTTTCGTTATCAGCTCGGGCAGGATGATGTGGTCGTTCGGGATCTTGAGCTTGCTGCGCGCGACCGCCAGCAACGAAATATCGCCCGTGAGTACCGTGCAGCTTCCGGCCGCGTAAGCCTTCACGAGGTCGTCCCAGTTGTCCTGGGCAACGATCTGATAGCGCATGCGCTGCGCACCAAAAAACTCGGCGACGCCCTGCTCGCCCATGGCTCCGGGCAGCGCGCAGATCGATGCGCCGGAGAGTTCAAGGACCGAGGCCACCGCGTTGCCACGGCGGGTTAGAAAGCCCTGGCCGTCGTAATAAAGAACGCCTGCGAAGCGCGCGCCGAGTTCGGTATCGCGCGTCAATGTCCACGTCGCGCCGCGGGCCAGAACGTCGACATCTCCCGACTGCAGGGCTTTGAAGCGGTCATTGGGGCTCAGCGGCCAAAACTTCACGGCATCCTTGTTGCCGAACACAGCCAGGGCAAGCGCCTTGCAGAAATCAACGTCCAGCCCCGAGCGCACGCCCGCCGCATCGATCTGAGAAAACCCAGGCTGGACCTCACCGATACCGCACAGCAGCGAGCCCCGCGCGCGGATGGTGTCGAGCGTTGAGGTCTGGGCGCGTGCAGACGTCGCGTCGGCGAACATAGCGCCAAGTGCGAGGACCGCTGCCGATAGGCGGCAAAGTTGCTGGAATATATGCATGGCGTCTGCTCAGTGTGGGGCGATCACGCCGGAGGCGCAAGGGACACAATGCTGCGGATGGAATAAGATTACTCTAGAGTGCCGTGGCGCATGCGCTCAATCCCGCGGAATGAAGACGGGGTCAAGACCTTGACCCGGCGGGCGACTTGCGCCACCACGGGCTCCAGCCTGCGGCGACCAGGATCCCGCCCGATGTCCTCCGATAAGAAATCCTCGCGCAATCGCGCCCCCGCTACGACGGCCGTCCACTCCGGGCGGGCCCCGCACGATAACTTCGGCTTCGTCAATCCGCCGGTCTATCGTGGCTCGACGGTGCTTTTCCCCACCGTGGAGAAACTGTGGAAACGCGATCAGGCGTACACGTACGGACGCTCCGGCACGCCGACCATCGCAGCCCTTGAGGAAGCGCTAGCTGAAATCGAGGGGGGTGCTGCCACTGCCCTGACGGCGTCCGGCTATCAGGCGGTGAGCACGGCGATTCTTGCCTTCGTGAAGGCGGGTGATCACATCCTGATGCTCGACAGCGTCTATCAGCCGACGCGTAAGTTCTGCGATTACATGCTCGCGCGGCTTGGCGTCGAGACGACCTACTATGACCCGCTCATCGGCGCGGGCATCGCGGAGCTGGTGCGTCCCAATACGCGGCTCATCTTCACCGAAAGCCCGGGCTCGCAAACCTTCGAGGTTCAGGACATCCCCGCCATTGCGCGCGTGGCCGCCGAGCGCGACCTCTGGCTGCTGATGGACAATACCTGGGCGACCCCGCTCTACTTCCGGCCGTTCGACCATGGCGTCGATGTCTCGATCCACGCGGCGACGAAATACATCGTCGGCCATGCTGACGCGATGCTCGGCGCCATCACTTCGAATGCGCGCGCTGCAAAGCAGATCGCGATCGCGAAGGATCAGCTCGGCATCACACCGGGGTCGGAAGAAACCTACCTCGGCATGCGCGGCCTGCGCACGATGGCGACGCGGCTTGCACAGCATCAGCGCTCGGCGCTTGAAATTGCACGCTGGCTGGAGGGGCGCCCCGAGGTTGCGCGTGTTCTGCACCCAGGCCTTGAGAGCCACCCTCAGCACGCCCTTTGGAAGCGTGACTTCCTTGGCGCAAGCGGCCTCTTCTCGATCATCCTGAAGCCGGTCAGCGACAAGGCGATTGCTGCCATGCTCGACGGGCTCGAGCTCTTCGGTATGGGATTTTCGTGGGGCGGATACGAGAGCCTCGTGATCCCGTTCGACGCGCGCAGCTATCGCACAGCAACCCAGTGGCAGCCGGAAGGCCCGACACTGCGTCTGCATATCGGCCTTGAGGATGTCGACGACCTGCGTGCCGATCTCGAAGCCGGTTTCAAGCGGCTAGCGGCCGCTGGTTAATTGGCGGTTAGCGGCTCATCGCTCGAAATGCGCTCGCGCGGCAACCAGTTCGGCCACGGTGTCGATGTCGGCAAGCTCGCCGCCATCGATGGCAACCATCCGGCACTCGGTCGCCCAGTTTTCGAGCAACGACTTGGCACCCGCATCCCCCCCGAGGATACGCAGTGCATCAAAATGCCGGCGTGGCCAAAGTACGGGATTACGCTGTGCCCCTTCCAGCGTGGTCGGTACGACGATGGAAGCCGCGCCACCTTTTCGCGAGACATCTATCAAGAGCCGGACCGACGCGGGCGTTAGAAACGCCATATCTCCGGGCACGACGAAGGACGCGGAAGCTTCTGGACCTACAGTGGCGATGCCCACTGCGATGGAAGCGCCCATGCCGCGCTCCCAAGCCGCGTTATGGATGCAGCGCACATGCTTTCCTTGCAGCGCTGCTTCTATCGCCCCGCGATTCCAACCTGTGACGACGACGATGTCCTCGACGCCGCCTTCCCGCAGCACATCCACGGTGCGCGAAATCAGTGGGCGGCCATCGATGGGCACGAGCAGCTTATTGGCTTCGCCGAAACGGCGCGACGCCCCAGCGGCGAGTACAACGGCGGCAGTGGGCGCTTCAGGGGGCACCGCGTGCGACCTTGATGATTTGCGCAAGGATCGACACGGCGATTTCAGCCGGTCCCTTGGCGCCGATGGCAATACCGACGGGCGCGTGGATGCGGGCGATCTGCGCCTCGGTGAAGCCTTCGGCGCGCAGCCGCTCCACGCGCTTGGCGTGCGTCGTACGGGAGCCCAGTGCGCCGATGTAAAGGCATGGAGAGCGTAGCGCTGCGCTCAGCGCCTCGTCGTCGATGTGCGCGGTATGCGTCAGCGCAACCACAGCCGTGCGGGCGTCGAGGCCAAGTTCAGCGAACGCCGCCTCGGGCCTTTCGATGATGATCATCGCCTTGGCGAAGCGGTCAACGTTCGCGAACGCGGGGCGCGGATCGACGACGGTGACCGCATAGCCCACCTGCCGCGCCAATTCGGCGAATACCTGTCCGATGTGCGATGCGCCTGCAACGATCACGCGCAGCGACGGCAGCAGCGGCTGGATCAGCACCTGCCCTTCCGGCGTGTCTACCAGCGCAAGTTTGTCGGTAGCCAAAGCGTTCGCGACTGCAGGAAGAAGCGGATCGCCCTCCCGGTAGAGCTGGCGTGTGTTGTCCTCGAGCCGAGTCGTTGCAACCACGGGCCGGCGCTCGCGACGCGCCTCTACGACAGCGGTGATGTGTCCGATATCAGCGCGCGACAACGGTTCGACGATCACTTGGATCTCACCGCCGCACGGCAGACCCGCACGCCAGGCGGTTTCTTCGGCTACGCCATAGGTTAGCAGGCGCGGCCGGCCCTCGGCCATGGCATCAGCGGCCTCCGAAAGCACGTCGACCTCGACGCAGCCGCCCGATACCGAACCCTCGAAACGATCATCAGGACCTACCACAAGCTGGCCGCCGACGGGAACGGGCGCAGAGCCCCAGGTGGAGATGACGGTAGCGATGGCAACGCTGCCATACAATTCAACCCAATCGCGCGCGACCTCCCACGCATCGCGCGCAGGACGCTGGATGTGTTGCGGCGGAGCGATGGAGGTCATGCGCGAAACTCAACCTGTGCCGAAAGACGATGATGGCAGTGTCTGCCCTTGGGATGAAGGATTCTCCCAACGGACCTGTCGCGCAATGGGGCTCTATCGCGTCTTTGGCTATTCCGCCGGATGTGCCGTTTCGGCGGGCGGCGGGGGGGCCTCCGTTTCCGCGAGACGGCGACGCGAGAAGAGATCGCCCAACCAGCGGCAGGTCACATAAAAGACCGGAGTAAATATGAGGCCGAAGAACGTCACGCCGATCATGCCGGAGAACACTGCGGTTCCGAGGGCTTGGCGCAGCTCCGCACCGGCACCCACGGCCCAGACCAGCGGAACGACGCCGAGAATGAACGCCAGCGAAGTCATAAGAATTGGCCGCATGCGCAGGCGCGCCGCTTCCGTGGCTGCATCCTGCTTGCTGCGGCCGCCATCCTCGAGCTGCGCGGCAAACTCCACGATCAGAATGGCGTTCTTGGCCGCGAGGCCGATGAGAACAATGAAGCCGACCTGCGTCAGGATGTTGTTATCCATTCCGCGCAAGACAACTCCCGTAATAGAGGCGATGAGGCTCATCGGCACGATGAGAATAACGGCGAGAGGGAGCGTCAGGCTTTCGAACTGGGCGGCGAGCACGAGGAACACGAACACGACGCCAAGTGCGAAGGCGAACGCAGCCGTGTTGCCGGCGCGGATCTGCTGGAAGGCCAGCTCCGTCCACTCATGGCCGAAGCCGGGCGGCAAGGTCTCCGCAGCCACCTTCTCCATCAGATCGATAGCCTGCCCTTGGGAGTAGCCAGGAGCTGCCGCGCCGTCGAGCTCGGCGGCCGGATAGAGGTTGTAACGGGGGACGCGAGCCGGGGCGGAGATATCGTGCACCGTCGTAAAGCTGCCGAGGGGCACAGTATCCCCCGCGGTATTGCGCACGCGAATGGCAAGGATGTCCTTCGCGTCCAGGCGATAGGCGCTATCAGCCTGCGCGGTGACGCGGAAGGTGCGTCCGAGCAGGTTGAAGTCGTTCACATATGCCGAACCGAGATAAGTCTGCAGCGCACTGAAAACCTCGGAAATATTTATGCCCAGCATCTGCGCCTTCACGCGGTCGATGTCCAGGTAGAGCTGAGGAGTCGAGTTTTCAAACAGGGTGAATACCTGCTGCAGGCCCGGCGTCTGGTTCGCCTTCACCATCATGGCGGAGACGGCCGCCTGCAAAGCCGCTGATCCTGCTGCGCCCCGATCCTGCACCATCATGCGGAAGCCGCCGGCGCTGCCGATGCCGCGTACGGGCGGAGGAGCAACCACCAGAACCATGCCGTCCTGGATCACGGAAAACTTCTTCAATAGCGCGGATCGGATCGCGTCAGCCGATTGGTTCGGATCCTTTGCGCGCTCTTCAAACGGCTTCAAGGTAACGAAGATAGCGCCGGCGTTCGGCGCGTTCGTCCGCGTTGCGCCGGAGAAACCGACGAAGTTTGCCGCGTGGGCGACGCCTGGGGTCTCGAGAGCAAGCTCGACGATACGCTTGTTCACTGCATCGGTGCGGGCCAGCGAGGATGCCGGAGGCAACTGCGTGACGGTGATGAGATAGCCGCCATCGACCGCAGGAATAAAGCCCACGGGTGTCTTGCGGAACTCGTTCATGCCGAAAGCGATGAGGCCGGCATAGACGACGAGCATCACCACCGCCATGCGTACGAGCTTGCCGACCGTCCAAGCGTAGCCGTGGGAGAGCTTGTCGAAGCTCCAGTTGAAGACGCGGAAGAACGCGTGTACCGGCCACATATACCAGGGCGCGCGCTCGTGTCCCGTGTGCGGCTTCAGGAGCAGCGCGCAAAGCGCCGGCGACAGCGTCAACGACACGACCAGAGAAATGAGCGTCGCGCCGGCGATAGTGAGGGCGAACTGCTGGTAGAACTGGCCGGAGATGCCCGTGATGAAGGCCGAAGGAACGAACACGGCGGTGAGCACCAGCGCGATCGCGATCAGCGCGCCGCCGACTTCCTCCATCGTGCGGTAAGCCGCTTCGCGCGGACTGAGGCCGTCGGCCATATTGCGCTCGACGTTCTCGACCACGACGATAGCGTCGTCGACCACAATTCCGATCGCGAGCACGAGGCCGAACAGCGACAGGTTGTTCAACGAGAACCCGAACATCGCCATCAGGAAGAAGGTGCCGATGAGCGACACGGGGATGGCGACGATGGGAATAATCGCCGCGCGCCAGGTCTGCAGGAAAAGCACCACGACCAGAACGACGAGCAGCACTGCCTCGAAGATGGTGGCGACGACTGCGTCGACCGACTGCTGGATGAACTCTGTCGGGTTGTAAACGATGTCGTATTTGAGGCCCGCCGGAAAATTTTTCGAGAGTTCGGCCATCGTCGACTTAATGCGCTTGGCGGTATCGATGGCGTTCGAGCCGGGCAGCTGGAAAATACCCAGCGCTACGGCCGGATCCCTATCCAGGTAGGAAATGAGGCCGTAGTCGAGCGCCGCCAATTCGACGCGCGCAACGTCCTTCAGGCGCACGACGGCTTCATTGCTCTGCTTGACGATGATTTCGCCAAACTGCTCTGGATCCGCCAAGCGCCCCAAAGTTTGCACTGAAATCTGAAACGCGCCGGGCTGCTCGGTCGGTGGCTGATTGAGAATACCAGCAGCCACCTGGACGTTCTGACGCTGCAGCGCGCCCGTCACGTCATTGGCCGTGAGGCCGAGCGATTGCAGACGGTCCGGATCAAGCCAGATGCGCATGGAATAGTCGCGGCTGCCGAACACCGTGATGGAGCCGATGCCCTCAAGCCGGCTCAACACGTCAACGACGTTGACGCTCGCATAATTTGAAATGAACAGCGTGTCGCGCGATTGATCGGGCGAGAACAGATGCACGACCATCATCAGGTCAGGCGAGGCCTTCGCGACGGTCACGCCAATATTGCGCACGTCCGCAGGCAGGCGCGGCTGCGCGATGGCGACGCGGTTTTGCACCTGCACCTGCGCGGTGTCGAGGTCTGTGCCGAGATCGAAGGTGACGGAGATCGTGAAGCGCCCATCGACGGTGGAGTTCGACGAGATGTAGAGCATGTGCTCCACGCCGTTGATCTGCTGCTCGAGCGGAGACACCACCGTGGAGGCGACAACCTCGGCGCTTGCGCCGGGGTATTGGCCGGTGACGTTCACCACCGGCGGCGCGATCTCCGGATACTGTGCAATCGGCAGCCGCCCCAGCGCCACGGCGCCGAGGATGATGAAGACCACCGAAATGACACTGGCAAAGATCGGCCGGTCGATGAAGAAATGCGACAGACGCATCGCGTCGTTACCTTAGTTTGTGCGGATGGACGACGCGGCGCGCGTATTGCCGGTCTCGACCTCGACATTCTCCGGCGTGACCTTCACGCCGGGGCGCACGCGCATGAGACCGTTGACGATAATGGTGTCGTTTGGCTCCAGGCCCTCCACGACACGTAGACCATCGACGAGCTGTCCAAGCTTCACGTATTTGGGACGGGCGACATTGTCGGCATCGAGGACATAGACGAACTTACGTACCTGCTCGGTGGCAATCGCCGCATCGGGGACAAGCAGCGCCGCGACAGGCGCGGACGTTGCGATCTGGATGCGGCCGAACATGCCCGGCGTCAGCTTCGAGTCGGCATTCGCGAAGAGGGCGCGGCCGCGGATCGTACCTGAGGAGCGGTCGATGGCGTTGTCGACAAAGTCGATCTTGCCTTCGTGGCTGAACGTATCCTCGTCGATCAACTTCAACTGGACCGGCAACTTCATACCGCGGTCAGCGGCGGCCGATGCCTCACCGCCGGCGATGCGCAGGTATCGCAGGTAGGAGGCCTCATCCATGGTGAACTCGAAGCGGATGGGGTCGATGGAGGCGATCGTAGCCAGCAACGTGGTGCTGCCCGATGCTCCACCTGAGACAAGATTGCCCACAGAGACGCGTCGGTCGCCGATGCGCCCAGAGATCGGGGCTGTCAGCTCGGTGAAGCTGAGGTCGAGCTCGGCCTGCTCCAACGCTGCCTGCTGCGCCGTCACTGCAGCGGCGGAGACGCGGGATGCCTGCATCCGCTGATCGAGCGCCTGCTGGGTGATCGTGGTGCCGGCACGGAGGCTCTCGCCGCGCTTCAGATCGCTTTCAGCAAAGGCACGGTTGGCCTTCGCCTGCTCGATCGAAGCCTTCGCCTGGGCGACTGCGGCCTTGAATGGCCGCGGATCGATCGTGAAAAGCGGATCGCCCTGCTTCACAAGCTGCCCATCTTTGAAGTGGATCTTCTCCAGGTAGCCCGACACGCGTGCGCGCACCTCGACGTAGTCGAAGGCGACGAAGCGACCGACGTACTCATCGCGCTCTGTCACACTCTTCTGCACGGGCTTGGCTACCGAGACTTGCGGGGGTGGCGGGGCTGCGCCTGCGGCTGGTGCCTGCTGCTCGCCGCACGCGGCTAAAAAGCCGGCAACCACCATCAGCGGCGTAGACAGGCGCACTATTCGGGCAAAGGACATTTGTATCGGTCCGTGGAGTTATGGGACACCGCATGGGCGTCCCCAAAGGGCTAGTCCAGAATATTACTCAAAGAGGCGGCGAAGCGCAGGCAACCATTCGAGGCACGGTTGGAGTTTCGAGATGGGATTTCAGGCGGCGAGCACCCCGGCAACGGGGCCGGCGCGACGCATGGCGGCGTCGACCGCCCGTTCTGCAAATTCCGGGCCTAACCCCATTCCCTCGAGCAGAATTGTCTGCACGTCGGTGATGCCGATGAAGCCGAGCACCGAGCGCAGGTAGCTCTCGTCGTGCTCATGGGCTCGCAGCGGGCCCGCCGAATAGATGCCACCGCGCGAAAGCACAAGGACAGCCCGGCGCCCCCGGAGGAGACCTTGGGAGCCATGCTCTGTATAGCGGAAAGTCCGATCAGGGCGAATGATGTGATCTACCCAGGCCTTGAGCGTCGAGGGGATGCCAAAATTTATCATCGAGGCGGCGATCACGATGGTGTCGGCGGCGAACAGCTCCTCTATCAGCCTGTCGGACCGCTCAATCTGCTCGCGCTGGCGATCGGTGCGTGCGCCCGCAATTGACCGCGTTGCGATCACAAAGTCCTCATCGATGTGCGGCAAAGGGTACCGTGCGAGATCGCGCATCGTGACGCTGGCATCGGGATACACTTGACGCAGCTCGCGCAGAACGCGCATGGCTACGAGACTCGAGTATGAGGTATCACGCCGCGGGCTGCTGGTCAGGCAGAGGATGTTCGGGCCGGTACCTTTTCCTTCGAAACGGAAAATCGGCGAGTCCGGAGAGTTCGTGGTGCTGGCTTGTTGCATATCACGCTCGCGGGTTGGTGCGCTGCGAAACCGGGGGCATGACAGCAGCGCCATGCTATGTTACTGACCGGTAACGCCCTCGTATACTGACCGGTAACACCCTATGTCAAGAGGCCATGGCCAGCAACACACTTAACCAACCCGCCCCCGTTCCACAGCCGCCGCCCCGCGAGCGCATCCTTGCCGCGGCGCGTAGGCTTTTCTATTGCCACGGCATCCGTGCCGTCGGGGTGGAAACAATCGCGGAAGCCGCGTCCACGAACAAAATGACGCTTTATCGCCATTTCGGTTCCAAGGACGAACTCATTGCCGCCTATCTCACGGAGCTTGCAAAGGAAGGCGATGAGGTCTGGGATCAGCTTAGTCGGGAGCATCCCGGCGATCCTCAGGCGCAGATCGAGGGTTGGTTACGATACGTAGAGCGAACCCTTACCGATTGTGCCGAACGCGGCTGCGCGATTGCGAATGCAGCCGTCGAGATGCGCGAGTTCGACCATCCCGCGCGCCAGATCATCGACGATTACAAAACGCGCAAGCGCAACCGCCTCGTCGCGCTTTTCCGTGAGGCGGGCTACCCTGATCCTGAGCAAGTAGCAGACGAAGTCTTCCTGCTATTTGAGGGCGCACGCATCTCGATCCAGTGCTGCTCAACCGGTCCGGCCGTGCGCGTTGCACGGATGCTGCGCACGCTTCTCGCTGAGCATGCGCCCAAACCCCAGACGAAATCGAAGACGCAGAAGACGTCAGCCAGGCGCAGCTGATCAGCGGCGCGCTGGCCGTAGAATAACTGGCGGGGTTAGAGGTCGCCTTCCAGGAACTGTGCGCGGCCAAGGCCGAAGGACCAGTCCTCGTCGGTATTCTCAACCATCGACACCATGACATCGGAAGGTGCGATACCGCAGCTCTTCTCAAGCTCTTCCACGAGGAGCTTATAGAAGCGCTGTTTCGCTTCCTTTCCGCGCGGGCGCGTAATTACCTGCACGACAATCACATGCTCGGTGCGCGGAATCCCGAGGCCGGTATCCTCGACGATCATACGGGACGGCTTGTGCTCGTTGACGATCTGGTAGCGGTCGCGCTCCGGCACCTGGAAGGCCGCCAGCATGGCACGGTGGGCGGCATCCAGAAGAGCCTTCAGCTCAGCGTCGGAGCGGCCTTCTAGAAGATCAAAGCGAAGCAGCGGCATGTTTGTCACCGGGGAAGGAGATGCGGGGATGCGGAAGCCCTTGCTTAACGTGGCGCATGGTCGCGAACAATCCCTCCGAAGGGCTACTGCCAGGTCATCGGGTGGCGATGTTCTAAAATTCTTGGTGACCGGTGGACGACGCAAGCATTAGGGATGAATGACAGGCGGGTTTTGTCCTGGACTTGAGGGCGTCGGAAGCGATCGCTCAATTCGATGCGGGATTGGATTGAGGCGCATGCGGCTGCATGTTGGGGGACGCCGCTGCGGCAGCAGTCGCGGAGGTCACACGCCAAACCCGTCCTCCGACATCGTCGGCCACGAGCAGCGCTCCGCGTCCATCAATCGCCACGCCGACGGGACGCCCGCGGGCATAGCCATCGGCGTCTACAAATCCAGTCAGCACTTCCTTCGGCATTCCAGCCGGACGTCCATTGGCAAACGGTACGTAGATGACCTTATAGCCGGACCGCGGTTCACGGTTCCATGAGCCATGCAAGCCGACGAATGCACCACTCCGATATTCCGGCGGCAGCAACTGGCCGTCGTAGAACGTGAGCCCGAGCGCTGCAACATGTGCGCCGAGACCATAGTCAGGAGCGATGGCCTTGGCGACGAGATCGGGACGCTGCTCCTTCACGCGCGTGTCGACGTGCTGACCCCAATAGCTGTACGGCCATCCGTAAAACGCGTCTTCTTTTACTGACGTGAGGTAGTCGGGGACGAGATCGTTGCCGAGTTCATCGCGCTCGTTGACGACGGTCCACAGCACGCCGGTCGTCGGCTCGAAGCCCATGCCGTTCGGGTTGCGCAGGCCGGATGCGAAGATGCGTTTCTGTCCGGTGTCGAGATCGACCTCCCAGATCGCCGCCCGGCCCTCTTCCTTGTCGAGGCCATTTTCGCCAACATTGCTGTTGGAGCCGACGGTCGCATAGAGCTTCTTGCCGTCCTTCGAGGCGATAATGTTCTTGGTCCAGTGATGGTTGAGGGGGCCACCGGGAAGATCTGTTACCTTCTCGCCAGCACCTGCGATCTCGCCGTCCTTGTAGGGATATCGCATGATGGCGTCGGTGTTCGCGACGTAGAACCTGTCGCCGATCAGCGCCATACCAAATGGCGAGTTGAGCCCATCGAGGAACACCTTATTCACCTCCGCCACACCGTCACCGTCAGCATCACGCAACAGACGAATCCGGTTTGCGCTTTTCGACAGGCCCGTTGCGCGACGCATGACGAGGCGCATCACCCAGCTTCTCACGCCCGACGCTCCCGGCTTTGGCGGTGCGTTCGTCTCCGCAACGAGGATGTCGCCATTGGGAAGCGCATAAAGCCAGCGAGGGTGTTCGAGTCCCTCAGCGAATGACGTAACGTTCAGGCCTGCTCCCGCTTGGGGCTTGGCATCCTTCGGCCAGCTCGACGCTGGCGCGATGTTGACGGTCGGCAGCAGTGATTGCTGTGGCTCGGGCAGCCTAGGATTTGGCCCTACTCCCGGATCTCCTTCGGCGATTGCGCTCCCCATGGTCAACCCAACGATCGCGACAGCGGCTAGGATGGTGCGCATGACAAGTTTTTCGCCTCGAAGTGCCTGGGATGAGCGGAACCGTTAGAGGGCACGCTCTACGCAAACACGGCGGAAGTGCGCGCGGTTCCAGACTCCGTATGCGAGGTGATGTGCGCAAAAGAACCAAATCGATATTTTCAAAATAGAACAAGCGGGCTGCGGGTACCACTTGCACGTAACACCACTTGTGCTTTGTTGCACTTGGCACGCATCGGTCGCGCGCCGTGCAAAGCGCGCGTTCTCCTGCGGCGACGGGCACGAGGAGCACTCGTATGACGAGAGAACAGGTCGAAAAAGCGTTGGCTGAGATGGAGCGACTACGCGAAGCTTCAAGGCTTGCTGACGACGTGGACGACCAACGCCGCTTCGCCAACGACTACCACCGACTATGGCGTGAGGTGCGTCCCTACGTCGAGGGCGAGAAGCCCTACAAGGCAGAGAAATAGCGTCCTACCGCCGTAAATTACAGCACGCCGCACTCGCGACGCAGCATTCATTTCCGCGAAGCACAACTGCCATCCCAGTCGCAGGCAAAGACGAAGTACTGCGCGCATCGACGTAGAACCGGCCGGCGCAAAACGGATCGACCATCGATACAGAGAAAACACGCATACTTGCCCTCATGAACCTGCATACGGACGACCCTGCTCTGTTCGGGCCATCCTGCGGCGCCGGCGCGAGCATCGTAGCCGGTGTGTGCGCTGCCGAACCATCTTGCAAGGTCGTTACTCTTACGCGCAAAAGCTGCCACCATGACACGGTGGGGCGGCGTTGCTATCCGGCTCCGACATCGATAGCTAAAGGCGTGAACCTGGCCTCTGGAGAGGACCAGAAATGACAAACGGCCGTCGACTTTTCAGTATGCGGGAAACGCCCCGGAGCTAGTTCGATCTCCCGGCGCTTCCTGCCGCAATCAGGTATGACCGGACGTGATTCCGAACCTCATCGTTTCGCCGGTCGGCGTCCCCCTAGTTGCCGCCCTGCTATCCAGAGCCCTCCGCCTAGCGGGGGGACGCGGATGAGATTTCCGCTCCGGTCCAGCCGCGCAACGCACCGTCTGGGCACGTTCACATATTGGGATCTCGTCGCGGTACTTCTCGTTCTTGGCACGCTAGTCCTCTTCGCCGAGGCGAGCCGTGCCGCCATGCAGCCCTTGCCCCATCCGGGCATCGACGTCATCGATCTCCGTCCGTCCGCCTTGCCGGAATACGCGATGCGCACGTCTCTGCGCATGCTGGCGGCGATGGTGCTGTCTCTCATCTTTGCGCTTACGTACGCGACGCTGGCGGCGAAAAGCCGGCGCGCCGAACGGGTGCTGATTCCGCTGCTCGACATTCTCCAGTCTGTCCCGATCCTCGGTTTCATTTCCGTCACCGTGGTGTTCTTCATGTCTCTGGCGCCGGAAAAGATGCTGGGCGCCGAACTCGCCGCCGTCTTCGCCATCTTCACCAGCCAAGCCTGGAACATGGCCTTCAGCTTCTACCAGTCGTTGCGCACCGTGCCGAAGGAGCTGACCGAGGCGGCGCACTCGTTCCGGCTCAAGCCGTGGATGCGGTTCTGGAAGCTCGAGGCGCCCTTCGCGATGCCGGCGCTCGTCTGGAACATGATGATGTCAATGTCGGGCGGCTGGTTCTTCGTGGTCGCATCCGAGGCCATCAGTGTCGGCAACACGACGGTGACGCTGCCCGGCATCGGCTCGTACATCGCGAAGGCCATCGCCGAGCGCGATCTCACCGCCATCGGGTGGGCCATCGCGGCGATGCTTGTGGTGATCGTGATCTACGATCAGCTTCTGTTCCGGCCGCTCATCGCCTGGTCCGACCGTTTTCGTTTCGAGCAGGAGGCGAGCGTCGCCCCGCCAGCATCCTGGGTACTGACGATGCTACGGCGCTCTCAGCTCGTATCGCAAGCGACAGCGCCTCTCGCCGCAGCGTGGCGGTGGACCTATCGGATACCTAGGTGGACCGGCGGGGCATTACCCCGACCGGAAAGGGCCGCTGCCTGGCAGACCTGGCTCGATTGGATTTGGTACATCGCTATTGCAGCGGCCTGTCTCGTTGCTGCGTGGAAGATCGCCACCTTTGTTCTCGCCGATGTCTCACTGAGCGAGGCCGGGTACGTCTTCCTGCTCGGCTTCGCCACTCTGACGCGCGTGTTCGTGTTGATCGCGCTTGCGAGCCTTGTCTGGGTGCCGGTCGGAGTTTGGCTCGGGCTACGTCCCGGAGCGGCGCGGATTGCTCAGCCGGTCGTTCAATTCATGGCCGCATTCCCCGCCAACCTTTTGTTCCCGCTGGTGGTGTCAGCAATCGTGGTGTTGGGGCTAAACCCGGATATCTGGCTCAGTCCGCTGATGATCCTGGGTACCCAATGGTATATTCTGTTCAACGTGATCGCTGGTGCCTCCACTATCCCGAGTGAGCTGCGTGACATCGGCGCCAATCTGCACGTCCGCGGCTGGCTATGGTGGCGGCGGATCGCGCTTCCGGCGGTGTTTCCATTCTACGTAACCGGCGCGATCACGGCGTCGGGCGGATCGTGGAATGCCAGCATCGTCGCTGAGGTGGCGAGCTGGGGTGATACGACGCTCAGGGCGCACGGCCTCGGCGCCTATATCGCGGATGCGACCAAGGCGGGCGACTTCCATCGCATCGTGCTCGGCATTGCCGTGATGAGCGCGTTCGTCGTTTTCATCAACCGTGTCTTCTGGCGCCCGCTTTATGCGCTTGCGGAACGCAAGTTCCGTCTCGGCTAAGGAAAGAACAACATGGAAAACGCCCCCCTGTTGGAAATTCAGGGCATCCGCAAATCTTTCAGCAAACCCGACGGAGGCGAGCTGCTCGTTCTCGACGGCATCAATCTAACGCTGAGGGAGGGCGAGATCGTCGGCCTGCTCGGGCGCTCGGGCTCCGGTAAATCGACACTCCTCCGACTCATTGCTGGGCTCTCCGCACCTGTAGCGGGCTCGATCAGCTACCTGGGGCGGAAGGTGACCGGCCCGCCACCCGGTATCTCCTTGGTGTTCCAAAGCTTTGCACTGTTTCCCTGGCTGACGGTGCTGGAGAACGTGCAGCTCGGGCTAGAGGCGCTCGGTGAGCCGCCTGAAGAAATTCGCCGCCGCGCACTCGAAGCTATCGATCTTATCGGTCTCGATGGTTTTGAATCCGCCTATCCCCGGGAGCTGTCCGGCGGCATGCGCCAACGGGTCGGCTTCGCGCGCGCGCTGGTCGTGCATCCAAACATTCTCCTCATGGATGAGCCGTTTTCGGCGCTCGATGTGCTGACGGCGGAGACGCTGCGTACCGACTTCCTCGACCTGTGGTCGGAGGGTCAGCTACCGATCAAGGGCGTGATCCTCGTCACTCACAACATCGAAGAGGCCGTGCTCATGTGCGACCGAATTCTGGTGTTCGGTAGCAATCCGGGCCGGGTCCTGAAGGAGATAAAGGTCGAGCTGCTGCACCCGCGCACCCGGCTCGATCCCGGTTTCCGTGATCTCGTGGAACGCATTTACGTGGAGATGACGGTCCGCTCTGCTGCGGAACATACCGGCAAGCGCGTCGAGCGCTTTCCGGGGTCTGGCATCGGCACGATCCTGCCGCCGGTCTCCTCGAACCTTCTGTCGGGATTGCTGGAGGCTGTCGCCGGAGCGCCCTATGACGGAGAGGCCGACCTCCCGGTTATCGCCGGCTCGCTCCACATGGAGATCGATGAGCTCTTCCCAGTGGCAGAGACTTTGCAGATGCTGAGGTTCGCGGAGCTGGCGGGCGGCGACCTTCGGCTCACTGCGGAGGGCCAGCAATTCGCGGTAGCGGACACCGACGAACGCAAACGGCTTTTCGCCCAGCATCTGCTGACATATATCGCGCTGGCCGGACATATCCGGCGGGTGCTCGATGAGCGACCGAGCCACCGTGCGCCGTGGAGCCGATTCTCGGACGAACTGGAAGACTATATGTCGCCGTCGGCCGCCGAGCAGACACTGCGCACCATCATAGACCTTGGCCGCTACGGAGAGGTTTTCGCGTACGACGATCAGAGCCACGTGTTCAGTCTGGACAATCCTTGAAAGAAACAAACGACCATTGAAGCGAAGTCTATCCGCCCCATCCCCTGATGGATTGTTGACAGTGCGTGTGCCCACGGATTGCAATCAGCGCGGAGCTGACTTGGAGACTCTCTGTGGGAAATGCACACAATTCGAAGCTTCGGTGTCTGCCCTCCGTCGATAGATTGCTGAAGACGGAAGCCGCGATAGCACTCATCGAACGCTATGGCCGCGAAGCGACGACCGAAGCATTTCGCTCGGTGCTCACGGAAGTGCGTGCCGAGTTGCACGTCGGCGCTGCCGCTCCGCCGGACCCCGAACGGCTCGCGCGGATGGCCGAGGCAATGCTCGTGCGGAGAAATCGCTCCACGGTTCTTCCCGTAATCAATCTCACCGGTACGGTCCTTCACACGAACCTCGGACGCGCGATCCTGGCGGAGGCTGCGGTGGAGGCCGCCGTGAAGGCAATGCGCAACGCCGTCGCGCTGGAGTTCGACCTCGAAACCGGCAAGCGTGCCGAGCGTGATGACCACATCAAAGGTCTACTCTGCGCACTCACGGGCGCCGAAGATGCGACGGTGGTCAACAACAATGCTGCTGCGGTTCTCTTGGCGCTCAACACGCTCGCCAGCGGGCGACAAGCGATCGTCTCCCGGGGGGAGCTGATCGAGATCGGCGGCGCCTTCCGTATGCCCGACATCATGGTTCGTGCCGGTGCAGAGCTGATCGAAATCGGCACCACCAATCGCACGCACCCCTCCGATTACAGGTCGGCGATCACCGCTCAGACGGGCGTCATTCTCAAGGTACACACGTCGAACTACGTCATTTCTGGTTTCACTGCCCATGTTTGCCCGGCCGAACTTGCTGCGATCGCCGCGGAGGCAAAGGTACCGCTGCTCAACGACCTTGGCTCCGGCACGCTCGCCGACCTGGCGAAGTATGGGCTGCAGGCGGAGCCCACGGTACGCGAGGCCGTTCTCAATGCTGACCTCGTGACCTTCTCTGGCGACAAGCTACTGGGCGGACCGCAGGCGGGCTTTATTGTTGGCCGCCATGAGCTGATCGAGGCAATCAACCGGAACCCGATGAAACGGGCGCTGCGCATCGATAAGATCCGGCTGGCGGCAATCGAAGCGACGCTCCGGCTCTATAGCGATCCCGATCGCCTTTCCCAGCGGCTGCCGACGCTCAAGTTCCTCACGCGCAATCAAAAGGAGATTGCTCAGCAGGCCGAGCGTCTTCTGCCGCCCGTCGCCGATCTGCTCGGCCCCGCATTCAGCGTCGAACAGTGCGAGTGCCAAAGCCAGATCGGATCGGGGGCTTTGCCACTTCACACTCTACCGAGTGCGGGATTGCGCCTTCGTTCGCTTGAACGCGCCTCCGCCATCGAGCATCTGGCAGCCGCGCTACGCACATCGGAGCGTCCAATCGTTGGCAGAATTGAAGACGGTGCCCTAGTTCTAGATCTGCGCTGCTTGACCGACGAAGCCGGGTTTCTTTCCAGCCTATCCGGCATCGTGACAGACCCCCACATTGAAACGGCGCCCGATCACAGCCAATAATGGCCTATGATCATTGGTACCGCCGGGCACATCGATCACGGTAAGACCGCCCTTGTGAAGGCGCTCACGGGCGTCGAGTGCGACCGCCTCAAGGAAGAGAAAACCCGCGGCATAACCATCGATCTCGGCTTCGCGTACCTACCGACGCCGTTGGGCGATATTTTGGGTTTCATCGACGTTCCCGGACACCAGCGCCTCGTGCACACGATGCTCGCGGGCGCGAGCGGCATAGATTTCGCGATGCTCGTGGTCGCGGCCAACGAGGGGGTCAAGCCACAGACGCTCGAGCATCTCGCGATCATAGATCTCCTCGGCGTTTCGCGCGGAATCGTCGTCATCACCAAGTCGGATTTGGTGGACGCGGATGAGCTTGCGCGCATCGTCCACGGTGTCAGAGCGATCGCCAGCAATACGGTTCTCGATGGCGCAGCCATCGTGCCAGTCTCCTCGCTGACGGGAGAGGGGATAGATGCACTGCGCGAGCACCTCTTCAGTGCTGCTGCGCTTGTCCGCGAGCGTCGCTCGAATGGCCGCTTTCGTCTCGTGGTCGACCGCGCCTTCACGCTGGCGGGCATCGGCGTCGTCGTGACGGGCACTGTGCTTTCCGGCTCCGTGAAAGTGGGCGATCACGTGAAGCTGAGCCCCTCCGGCATCGATGCGCGCGTGCGCTCGATCCATGCGCAGAACCGGGAATCGGACATCGCACAGCAAGGTGATCGCTGCGCGCTCAATCTCGCTGGACCGGATGTCACCAAGGACGCCATCCACCGCGGCGATGTCGTGCTCGATCCCTATCTCCACGCACCGACTGCGCGCATCGACGCCGTGCTCCATGTCTTGCCCGGTGAGGAAAAGGCGATCGGGCAATGGTTTCCCGTCCGGCTGCATCACGCCGCGGCCGAAACCGGCGCCCACATTGCGCTGTTCGAAGACGCCCCGATTGCGCCGGGGTCCGCCCGCGAGGTCCAACTTGTCCTCGACGGGCCGTTGGCTGCCGCGGTTCCCGATCGGTTCATCGTGCGCGATGTCTCAGCCCAGCGCACAATCGGCGGCGGCCGGTTCATCGATCTGCGCCCGCCGGCCCGCAAACGACGCACCAGCGAGCGGAAATTGCAGCGCCGCGCGCTCGCGATCGACGATCCCGCGGAGGCTCTCGCCGCGCTGCTCGATACATCTCCTTATGCGGTGAACCTTTCGAGCTTTGTCCGTGACCGCGCGCTGTCGCAAGCGGAAATGGAAAACCTCATCGCCGATCTCCGCTTGGTCGTGCTGCCGGCGGACAATGACTTGACGGTGCTCTCCGCCGAGCGTTGGGAAGCCTTCGCCCAGGGTGTACTCGATCGGCTTGCGTCCTTTCACGGGGAAAATCCCGACAGCCAGGGAATGGGACGCGAGCAACTTCGTCTGGCGGCGACGCCGCGTCTGCAGCCGCACCCCTTTCTGAGTGCACTACAATCCATGGCGCGGTCGGGCTCTATTGCGCTCGACGGCGCATTCGCCAGGCTCTCATCACACCGCGTTCAGCTTTCCGCAGCGGATGAAGAGTTCTGGCATGGAATTGCGGCGCTGCTGTCCGGCGACGTGAGGTTTCGCCCTCCGCGGGTACGCGAGATTTCCTCGCTTTTGGGCCGCGGGGAGCGCGACGTCCGGCGCGTATTGAAGCTTGCGGCAAGACTTGGCTGGGTGGACGAGATCGCGCACGATCACTTCTTCCTGCGCAGCACGGTGGGGGAAATGGCAGCCACCGTTGCCGAACTCAGCGGCCGCCCCAATTGCCCGCATTTTGGAGCGAGTGACTTCCGCGACCGCTTTGCCAACGGCCGCAAGGTTGCTATCCAGATACTGGAGTTTTTCGATCGGCATGGCGTTACGATCCGCAAGGGAGATCTGCGCACCGCCAACAGGCACCGGCTCGATCTGTTCACTACGGCCGGGCCGGAACCGGAAAATTCTCCAGGAGGCGAAACGTCCCCGGTGGGGCGCTCGGGCTTCAAATCCGAGTGGGGCAGCGAGCCTGTCCCAGGTGGGTTCGACTCCCATCCGCCTCCGCCAACCCCTCGGAAGCCGATCCTCTGAGCCTTTTCCGAACTCGCTGGTGCATGGGTCTCACGTCACGCGAATTACAGGCGGCCCATTCGTTGCCGTGCCAATCGTACGGGCCAACGGATAGCCCGCGGCGCGGATCTCGGACACGAGCGCATCGGCATGTTCCGGAGCGCACGCGACGAGCAGGCCGCCGGATGTCTGCGGGTCGGTGAGAAGCTTCTGCCGCCAGTCAGGTATATCTGGCGGAAGCCGTACCTCGCTGCCGTAGCTGTCCCAGTTGCGTCCCGATGCGCCGGTTACGTATCCCGCTTCGGCCAGCTCCTCCGCCATGGCCAGCAACGGCACGTCACCGTAGCTGATATCCATGCCGACGTTGCTTCCCCGGGCCATCTCCAACGCGTGGCCGAGGATGCCGAATCCGGTGACATCGGTGATCGCATGGACATGCTCCGAGCCCGCAAGCGTCTCGCCGATGCGGTTGAGCAGCGTCGCCGAACCGATCATCTCCGTATAGGCATCGGCGGGGAGCGCGTGCTTCTTGAAGGCCGCGGAATAGATGCCGAAACCGATGCCCTTGGTAAGCAGCAACACATCGCCCGGGCGCGCTCCGCCGTTGCGACGCACATTGCTGCGCTTTGCGAGTCCGATGACTGCGAGACCGTAAATCGGCTCCTTTGAATCTATCGAGTGGCCGCCGGCAACCGGTATCCCTGCTTCGGCGCAGATCGATGCGCCGCCCTGCAGGATCTGGCGCACGACCTCGACGGGAAGCTTATCGAGCGGCATGCCGAGGATCGCGAGCGCCATCAGGGGCTTGCCACCCATCGCGTAGACATCGGAGATCGCATTGGCCGCTGCAATGCGGCCGAAGTCGCGCGGATCATCGACCATGGGCATGAAGAAATCGGTGGTGGCGATGATGCAGTGTTCATCGTCGAACTGCCACACCGCGGCATCGTCTCCCGTCTCGGTGCCCACGAGGAGCTGGGCGTAGGGTTGCGCCGATGATTGGCCGGCAAGAAGTTTCTGCAGCACGGAGGGTGCGAGCTTGCAACCGCAACCACCTCCGTGCGCCAAGTCTGTCAAACGGACGGTAAGTTCCGACATCGAGAAGCCTTCCGTTAGCAAATCAAAGTCGTAAAGTCCCTGCGCGGTTATTCAAGTGCCCGCCTGCCCGCGGGCGTACTCATCATGTGAACCCGCGGAGGCCCCGTGGACGCGAAACGGCACCACGCCCAGTTGCTGATCCTAAGATGGGTCGCATTTCTCAGCATCGCAATCGCCGGGCTATTCTACGTCAAGTGGCAGCCCTACTACAGCCGCGCTTTCGTCGCTGCCGCTGACCATTCGATCGGCCAATCGATATTGATGGGGGCGGACGCCGCGCCGCCGCCTCCCTCACTTGCGGCAGCCATCGGATACGCGCTGGCGTATGGAAAGGCGATCTGGCAGGCGATGCTGCTCGGCCTCGTGCTGGGATCCGCCATTCAAGCACTGGTGCCGGCGAATTGGGTGGCGCGCATGCTCGGCAAAACGAACTTTGCGAGCGTCGCCATGGCCGGAGCGCTAGCACTGCCCGGCATGATGTGCACCTGCTGTGCCGCACCGGTGGTCGTCGGGCTGCGCGCGCGACAAGCTTCGCCCGGTGCGGCGATCGCCTTCTGGCTCGGCAACACAATTCTCAATCCAGCGACGCTCGTGTTCATGGGCTTCGTGCTTGGCTGGGATTGGGCCGTGTTTCGCATCGTGCTCGGCCTGCTGATGGTTTTCGGGCTGGGACAGATCGCAAACTTCATGGCCACACCGAAGGAAGCCGAAGCGGCCGGATTGCAGATGTCTCAACTGGCGGCGTGCGGAGAGGATGCCACGGACGTCAGAAGAATTCTGACGCGATGGTGGAACATCTTCGTGCGGCTGAGCGTGCGTCTCATCCCCGAATATATCGTGCTACTGTTGCTGCTCGGCGCGGCGCGGGCCTGGCTGTTCCCGGAAATCGGGCCGCAGATCGGCAATGAGCTCTATTGGATCGTCATCTTTGCATTCGTCGGGATGCTGTTCGTTATTCCGACGGCGGGAGAGATCCCCATCGTGCAGGCGATGCTTGCGCTCGGCATGGGTGCCGGCCCGGCGGCCGCATTGCTGATGACGCTGCCGCCGGTCAGCGTGCCGTCGCTCGCCATGGTCGCAGGCTCGTTCCGCTGGCAAACGCTCGCGGTTGTTTCCGCGGGCGTTGTCGGCTTCGGCATCTTGGCCGGTGTGCTCGCGGTCGCTCTCAAACTTTGAGCTATGGGGCTTTGAGCTACGCAATCAGCAACAGTGGATTGGGGGCGTGGCGCGCCCATCCCGCTTCCGAGACGAGCACGTCGAGTCCAAGAGTCGCGAGATCGTCTGCAAACGCGTCAACTTGCATATCCTTCGCCTGATAGAACATTTTCGCATAGGTCTGACAGTCGCCGCAGCTCTCGGCTCTGACGACATCGCTACCGCCGTCTATGGTTCTCAACTCCAACTTGCGCGAGCCGCCACAGGTTATGCAGATTGCACGGACGTGGTTCCACGCCGCGGAGCACAGCGAGCAATAGAGATAGCGCGTTCCGGGGGTGTCTCCTCTGGCCGTAATGATGCCCGCGACTGGGGTCGAGCCGCACGAGGGGCATAGGCCGCGCTCTGGTAGCAGGCGGACCTGCTCTGCTGAGAGTGTCGACGCAAGGGACGCAAAGTAGACCTGCAGCGCCGCGGCAATGTAGAGGATTTTGGAGACGTCGCCGGTGGCCACATCGCCATGGAGAAAACTATCGGCCAGCCGGTCGATAGCCTCTTCGGCGCAATGGCGCAGATATTCGAGATCGCCTGCGATTTGCTTCGGCGGCTGGTTCTTCTCGAGCGTGGTGAGGATGATGCGCATTCCCTCGCGCCACGCCGGATGACGCCCATGCGCCGCGAGCGGAGGCAAGCGCTGCTCAACGGACCGCTGCACGGCGCTTTCGCTCAAGGGGGGTATGCCGGTGAGCATCACGGCTGCCTCGTGCTGCGCCCGTGCAAGCTGAGCCATGAAGCGCAGCCATTGCTCCATGGGATTGCCGTCGGCCAGTGCATCGAGACGGACGGCCGTCGCCGCGAACCGCGCACTGGCATTCGGCAGCAACACGGGCTGAGGCGCCTTCACACCGCCGGAAGGATTTCCCTGCCATTTGCCAGTTGGCGGCGCTCCACCCTGTCTCACCGGGAAGCCCTCACTTGCGCGGCTCGTCGACCGACGTGCGCGGCGTGGGTCCTTGCGAACCCGTCGAGACGAGCGCGCGGAACCACTTGCGGTGGTGGCGCCAAGCCCAACCGGGCGTAACGTAGCCCTGCGTCATGGCTCGCATGGATCCACGAACCCAGATCGCCGCGTAAACGTGGATGACCCAGATCAAAATTGCCGCGATAGCCGCCATCGAATGGATGAGCAGCGCCGCGCGCTGAGTCTCGATCGAGGAAAAGCTCTCGAAGTAGTAATCCCAGATCAGGATGCCGGTGAACAGCAGCACCGGAATGAGGAAGGCCATGGACCAGAACACAAACTTCTGGCCGGCGTTGAAACGCGCCACCTGCGGCACGCTTTCTTCCTCGTTCGCAAGCACCCGGTCGATCGCGAGCAGCCATGCAAGATCGTCCCGCGTCCACAGGTTGTCGCGCCAGAATTGTACGATCATACCTGCGTAGCTGATGACCAGCACCAGTCCGATCCATGGGTGCGCTGCGCGTGTCCATTGTCCGCTGCCAAACAGGTTCGACATCCAGAACAGCAGCGGGTCGAACATCGACAGCCCGGACAGCATCAGCAGCACAAAACACGTCGCCGTAATCCAGTGATTGATCCTGGTGATCGTTGGGTTGCGGATGAGGGAATCCTTAGGCCGTGTCATGCTGGCTTGTCCGATATGGCGCGAGCGTGCGCCTCCTCCACTTCCTTTTTAAAGTGCTCCGCTTCCTCCTCATCCTCCGGCTGAACCTCGTTGGGGCCGGCCACCACCCAGTGCAGAAATCCGACGACAACGGATGCCGCAATACCTGCGAGCGCAAAGGGTTTGATGAGGCCCTTCCAGAACTCAACGGTCGGACTAATTCTCGGGTTCTCGGGCAGATTTGCATAGATGGAAGGCTGGTCGGCATGGTGCAGAACGTACATCACATGCGTCCCGCTGACGCCCGCCGGATCATAGAGGCCGGCGTTTTCGAAGCCACGCGACTTCAAATCCTTGATGCGCTCCCCTGCCCAGTCCGACATATCCTTCTTGGAGCCAAACAGGATCGCGCCCGTTGGGCACGCTTTTACGCACGCCGGTTCCATTCCCACGGTCACACGGTCAGAGCAAAGCGTGCACTTGTATGACTTGTGATCCACCTTGCTGATGCGCGGGATATTGAACGGGCACCCCTTCACGCAATATCCGCAGCCGATGCAGTGCTCGCTGATGAAATCAACGATGCCATTTGCATACTGCACGATGGCGCCGGGCGCGGGACAGGCCTTGAGGCAGCCCGGATCCTCGCAGTGCATGCAGCCGTCCTTGCGGATCAGCCATTCGAGGTCGCCCGTTTTGGGATTATCCCATTCGGTGAACCGCATGAGTGTCCACGTGGCCGGATCGAGATCCATGGGATTGTCGTAGGAGCCCTCGAAATATCCGATGTCGTTGCGCAGATTGTTCCATTCCATGCAGGCTGCCTGGCAAGCTTTGCAGCCGATGCAGCGGGTGACGTCGATGAGCTTTGCGACCTCATCCTCATGGCGGCGCACCGATGGCGGCGTGATCGTCGCCGCGGAGATGCGGATATAGTCTTGCGATTGTAAGCTCGACATTGCGCGCTCCGTTATGCCACAGGCCCGCTCGCCGGTTCGATATTGACCAGAAACGCCTTGAACTCGGGTGTCTGCGAGTTCGCGTCACCCACCGAGGGTGTCAGGGTGTTGGCGCCAAATCCCTTTCGCGCCTGGCCGGTGAAACCCCAGTGAATCGGCACGCCTATCACGTGCGTGGGCTTGCCCTCGACCATGAGCGGCTTGATACGCTTCGTCACGTAGGCTTTGCACACTATGAAGCCGCGCTTGGAGGAAAGGCGCACCCAACCTCCCTGCTCGATGCCCTTCTCCTGCGCCAGTGCCTCGCCGATCTCGATGAACTCTTCCGGCTGCAGGATGGCATTGATCAACGCGTGCTTGGTCCAGTAGTGGAAATGTTCGGTCAGCCGGTAGGTCGTTGCGACGTACGGGAAATCGTCCACCGATCCGAACTTCGCGCGATCATCCGGGAACACACGGGCGGCGGGGTTGGTGCTCACCTCCGGATGTAGCGGGTTCGGTATTGGCGATTCAAACGGCTCGTAGTGTTCCGGGAACGGCCCATCGACCATGTCACGCGCGAACAGCCGACCGGTGCCCTCGGCATTCATGATGAAGGGACCGACACCCTCCGATGGCTTGATGGTCGGCCCGTAATCGGGGACGTCGATGCCGACCCACTGCGTGCCGTTCCATGTGATGATAGGCTTTGCCGGATTCCATGGATTGCCGGCCGGATCGCAGCTCGCGCGGTTATAGAGGATGCGCCGGTTCGCCGGCCACGCCCACGCCCAGTTCGGAGCGATGCCCTGCTCGCGCGGGTCGGATGCATCCCGCCGCGCCATCTGGTTGCCGTGCTCGGTAAAACAACCGCTGAAGATCCAGCAGCCGCACTCCGTCGTACCATCATCGCGCAGCTGCTGGTAGCCGTCGAGCAGATGGCCGGCCCTGACCGTAACAGCGCCCGTCGAATCCGCGATGTCGACGTGCGTACGCCCGTTCATCTCCTTCGCCAGATCCTCAGGATTGGGATCCTGCGGATCGACGTAGTTCCACGTCATTCCGAGGATCGGATCGGGGAACGCGCCGCCCTCCTTGCGGTAGAGTTCGCGCATGCGGTGGAAGATGCCCGACATGATCCAGATGTCGGACTTGGCTTTGTCCGGCCCATTGGCCGCCTTCCAGTGCCACTGCAACCAGCGCGACGAGTTAACGAGCGATCCGTTCTCCTCGGCAAAGCACGTCGTCGGGAGCTGGAAGACCTCCGTCGGGATGGCCGCGGAGTCGGCCGGATTCTGCGGACCGAAGTCCTCCCAGAAACGGGATGTTTCCGTATCGAGGGGGTCCATCGTAACGAGAAACTTGAGCTTCGAGAGGCCGCGGCGAATCTTGCCGCGATCGGGGAACGCCTGCAGCGGGTTGAACCCCTGGCAGATATATCCGTTCATCTCCCCGTGATTCATCATCTCGAAGGCCTTGATGATGTCGTAGAGCGGCACATCGAGCTTTGGCAGCCATTCGTAGGCCCAGTCGTTCTCGCGCCGCGCCGACTCGCCATACATCGCCTTCTGGAAGCTCACGAAGAAGTTGCGGTAATTCTGCCAGTAGCTCATCTGGTTGGGGCGCAGCGGCTTGAATTCGCGCGTCTTCATATAATCGTCGAACGTCACCTCTTTCTCGTTGGGCAACGTCATGTAGCCGGGCAGCTGGTTCGACAGCAGTCCGACGTCCGTCAGGCCCTGGATGTTGGAATGGCCGCGCAGCGCGTTCATGCCGCCGCCAGCGACGCCGATGTTGCCCAGCAACAGCTGCAGCATCGCCATCGTGCGAATGTTCTGCGAGCCGACGGAATGCTGAGTCCATCCGAGCGCGAACAGGCTCGTCATAGCCTTGTCAGGTGCAGCGGTGGAAGCGATGAGCTTGCAGATATGGAGGTACTTATCCTGCGGGGTTCCGCAAATCCGCGACACGATTTCGGGCGTGTAGCGCGCCACATGCTTGCGCAGCAGCGCCATCACACACCGGGGATGCTGCCACGTGTCGTCGAGCTTGGCGTAACCCTGGTCGTCGAGCTCATATTCCCAGTTCGTTTGGTCGTATGTGTGGCTTTCCGGCTGATAGCCGCTAAACAAGCCCTCCTCGAACTTGAAGCCATCCTTCACGATCAGCCCGGCATTCGTATATGCACGCACGTACTCGTGCTGGATCTGATCCGTATCCAGCAGATACTTGATCACGCCCGATAGGAAGGCGATATCGGTCCCCGGCCGTATAGGTGCGTAGTAATCGGCGACGGATGCCGTTCGGTTGAAACGGGGATCAACCACAATCAGCTTGGCGGCATTCTCGATCTTGGCTTCGATCACCCACTTGAAGCCGCAGGGATGCGCCTCAGCGGCGTTGCCGCCCATAACGATGACCACGTTGGCATTCTTGATGTCCTGCCACGTGTTGGTCATTGCGCCGCGACCGAATGTTGGAGCCAAACTGGCCACCGTCGGTCCGTGTCAGACACGCGCCTGATTGTCGAAGACGAGCATTCCGAACGAGCGGACCACCTTCCATGTCAGATAGGAGGTTTCACTCGACGAGGCGGAGGCCGCCAACATGCCAGTGGTGAGCCAGCGGTTGACGGTCGTTCCCTGCGCGTTCTTGGCGATGAAGTTCTTGTCGCGGTCGTCTTTCATCAACCGAGCGATGCGATCGAGCGCAAACTCCCAGGAAACTTCCTTGAACTCGCTTGCGCCGGGCGGGCGGTATCTCGGCGCCTGTAGACGTGTCGGCGCATGGACGACGTCAAGCAGCGCGGAACCCTTCGGGCACAGCGTGCCGCGATTCACCGGATGATCGGGATCGCCTTCTATGTGGATGATGTTCGAGTGCGCATTTTTTGCGCGGTCGCCCATGCTGTAGATGAGGATGCCGCAGGCGACTGAGCAGTAGGTACAGGTGTTGCGGGTCTCGGTTGCGGCGGCGAGTTTGTAGCTTCGCACTGATGCAGCGAGCGCTGTCGTCTCGGCACCGAACCCCAACGCATCGATGGTCGAGGCGGCTAACGTAGCAGCGCTGAGCTTTACGAATCCACGGCGAGTGATTTGCATGGATGCGCTCCGGGGAATTGCCGGCGGTGGCCCCGCCCCGAAAGCACGATACCGCACCGGTCCCGCACAGTACAGGGCCGCACACGCCATCCCACGATGCCCGTCAATCCAGAGCGATCATCGTTAGCAATTGTTTCAAAGGCTTGGGGTCCGCGGTCGCGACATTTTGCTCGCAATGCGATGTTTGTGCCGTTAGTCGCCGAGCGAGATTTCGGCGCCGGCCGTATTTTCGAGCACCGTTACCTCAGTAGATCCGCCCGGTCCGCGCTGAACATGTAGCGAGCATTCCCCTTCGCCGATCTCTAGACCTTTCAACGTCACGTGACCCAGCCAAGCCGGCAACGGTCCGCCTGTGATACCGACACGACGCGAATGTCCATCGACCTCGAGCCCTAACACCGCTTGGAGCATTTGATAAAGAGCTCCACTCGACCAAGCCTGCGGCGAACAAGCGACGGGATATAGAACCGGCGCGCGCGCACGGCGCCTCGGAAATCCGCAAAACAGCTCAGGAAGCCGCTGCTGATGCATGTGCGTTGCCGCATCGAGCTGTGCCTTGAACAGCAATTCGGCGCCGCCACGATCGAGCCGCGCTAGCCCCGTTGCGATAAGCGCGTTGTCGTGCGGCCAAATCGAGCCATTGTGATAGGACATCGGATTGTAGCGAGCTTGCCCGTGCGCAAGTGTGCGAATGCCCCAGCCGGAAAACATCGCCGGGGAAAGCATCGCCTTCGCGACACTGCGCGCTCTATCCAGTTGGGCAATGCCCGACCGCAAGACCTGTCCCGCGTTGCTCGACAAGACGCGGCATGGGCGCTTATCGCCGTCCAGCGCCATCGCATAGCAGTCGATTTCCTCAACCCAGAACGACGCTTCAAAACGTTGCTTCAGCTCAGCGGCTTGGCGCTCCAGTCCCTTCGCACGGCCGGCATGGCCGAGCGCATGTGCCATTCGCGCCGCCAGCGCTTTTGCTTCGTAGACGTACGCTTGCACCTCCACCAGCGCTATGGGGCCGTGGCAAAGGCTGCCATCGGCGTGGAAGATCGAATCGCCTGAATCCTTCCAGCCTTGGTTTGCGAGACCAGACTGCGCGGCGCGCGCATATTCGACGAATCCATCACCGTCTGGATCGCCCCACCTGTCGATCCACAGAAGCGCAGCCTCAATATTCGGCCACAGCGCCCGCAATAGCGTGTCGTCCGCGGTCCGCTCCCAATACCGTCCGGCGAGAATTACGAAGAGCGGCGTTGAATCTACGCTGCCGTAATACCGCCCGAACGGTACTTCCTTGCGAGCGGCCATCTCGCCACCGCGCATCTCGTGTAGAATTTTGCCAGGCTCGCAGTCTGCGTGGGCATCGATAGCGGTTGCCTGATGGGCCGCAAGGAACTGCAGCACACCCTTCGCCAGCTTCGGCTCAACCCACAAAAGTTCAAGCGCCGTGATCATACCGTCGCGACCGAACGCAGTGGAGAACCACGGTATTCCCGCATAAGGATAGAGGCCAACGGGCGTGCGCGTCATCAAAAGCCCAACGTCCGCAGCGGCCCGGCGCAATGTGGCATCGACGACTGCGTTGCCCGTTCTAACTTCGCACAGCCGTGACCTTCTTGCGGCTTCTCTGCGCACACCGACGAGCCCGGAAAGGAACGTCCTGGAGCCCCTCACCGGATCGTCTCCGATCCGGACGCCGAACTCGAGGACCTCCTGCCCTTTGCTCGGCAACGTGATGCGAAACTCGGCTCGGTCGCCGGTCAGACGGTGCGGCGGCACGGAGAAGGCGGCGCGAGCCGTGCGCAGAACCTCATCGAGACCGCGGTATCGGAATGTCACTTCTGACGGCGGGATGAGCTGAACGGTGCGCGTCCCACGCCGGGCGCGCGCGGTGCCGCGAACCTCGAAGATGTCGGCGAAATCGTTGTCGAAGCCGATCGTGAGAGGAACATCGATCTGCGACTGGCCGTAATTGGAAAGGATGAGACGCTGTCGTAACCCACCGGCATCGACGTAGAAGGCCCGCTCGATATGGATCTGCTCTTTTGCGACGATCACATGTCCGCCATGCATGATGTCAGGATTCGTGAGATCGGCCCGCGCGTAGGTGCCGTCTTGAGACAGGCTGGATCCAAGCAGCAGCGGATCGACCGACCATATAACCAGGCGCAGATGCGAAATGTATCGCGTGTCGGCTTGGAATACGCCGTCCGAGCCGCGCCCATCGGCATTGATGTCGCCATGTACATCGACGACCGCAAACGTATCGTCGCACTTCAAGGCGAATCGCTCGCGCGATCCCGCCTCCGTTATGGCAACCCCGAAGGGCGCGGCCTCTTCTGCCGCCGGTACATTCACTTTTGGCAGCGCCTCGGACATTGCGCTCTTCCCTTGCGATCAAATTCCCTGGAGCGCGCGGGCGATCCGGGCACCTACAGGATGCTTCGAGCGGCGTTGCCCTACGAGCGTAACGCGCGCCTGCATCCCCGGCTGCACCGGTCCGACGCGCCTGCACTCGCTCGAGGCGAGCGAAATCCGGGCGCGATACGACAAAGGCTTGTGGTGGGAATCGATGATTGGTCCGATGCCGCTAAGCGTGCCCACCAGCTCGACGGGCTCCGCACTATCTGCCGTTAAAAGCTGCACCTTTACGTCCTGACCGATGCGAACCGCCGCAACGTCGCTCGACGCAATCGCGGCTTCGACCATGAAGTTCGTCTCCTCACGGGTGATCTTGACGACGCCGTCGCCGTCGGCAACGCGCGCACCGATTGCCCGCTCGGGCTGCAGACGTACAACGCCCGCTGCAGGCGCCTTCACCTCAAGCCTGCGCAACTGCTCGGCGTCCGTCCGGTGGCGGCTTGCGGCTTCTAAAAGCTTGCCGTCGGTCTCACTCAATTCGCGCAACGTGTCCTGCGCGCGCTCGCGTTGAACCTGAAGCAGAGTGAAGCGCGACTCGGCAATGCGGCCCTCCGCCTGGGCGATGCTCGCTCCGAGCACACCATCGCGTTCGCTTTCAAGGCGGACAGCCTCGCGTTCGAGCGAAAGCAACGTGGAAGTCGGCATCAAGCTTTTAGCGCGAAGATCGCGTGCAGAGCGCAACTGCTCCTTCACGTAGGAAAGCTCCTTGTCCTTGCCAGCTGCCTGGAGTCGATAGGCGACGACCTCATTCTGCAGTTTGGCGATGCGGTCGTTCAGCTGATCGAGCTCAGACTGGCGCGCCAACCTACGCTCCTCGAACAGCGCGCTTTCGGTTGCGAGCAGATTGGCCACGTGCGGGTCGTTGGAACGATCGGTCAGCGACGCCGGGAAGCTCGGACGCTCCAAGCGGCCGTGCTCCGCGGCTAGCCGGGCACGGCGCGCAATGAGCGCGTCGAGAACGTGCGCCGCTTCGTCCGCAGTGCCCTGCAATAGCGGATTTTCGAGGCGAACAAGCACTGTCCCCGCATCGACCGTGTCGCCATCTCGAACCCGAATGTCCGAAATAACACCCGTCGCTTCGGAACGGACCTCGAAGGAGGCGCTGTCGGATACGACGGATCCCAACGCAACGACGTGGAACTCGGCCGGCTTGTCTGCGCTCACGCTCGCGCTCAACATCGTCGCGCCGCCGGCGATCGCCGCAAGCAAAAGAATACTGGTGGTTTTTAAGCTGATGTCTCACTCCATCGGTAAGTCGCGGTTAGCCATCTAAACCCCGCACGCAAAATCGCTCCTCTAGGGCCTGATGCAAGGCGCGGGCCATATTTGGGCTGATATTCATTGGTCGTTTGTGGCGGGTGTGCGGCCTGAACGCCGTTCGCGCGGACGTGCCGCGCTTCTAACTTTCTCCGCGGCAATAAATTACGCAATGCTCAACGAGGGCATTAAGCGCGCAATTTCACCCTGAACCATGCGGCTGTAGTGGCTGGATTTATTCAAGAGGTCCTCGGGGGCGCCCTCTTCGAGAATATGGCCGTTCTCGATCACCACAACGCGGTCAAAATTGCGCACCGTCGAGAGTCGGTGTGCGACTGCAATGACGGTGCGTCCGGCCATCAAGTTCTGAAGGGCCTCACGGATCTCCTCCTCGGACTCCACGTCGAGCGCCGATGTCGCTTCATCCAGCACAACCAGCGGCGCATCCTTCAGGAACGCCCGCGCGATGGCGATGCGTTGCCTTTGTCCGCCGGATAGGTTGATCCCGCGCGCGCCTAGGACGGTGTCTATGCCTTTCGGAAGATCTCGTATGAACGTATCGCAGCGTGCTGCGGCGAGAGCCTCCCAAATCTGCTCATCGCTTGCCGAGGGCGATGCGTAGCGAATGTTGTCGCGTACGGTGCGATGAAAAAGGGAGATGTCCTGCGGAACGAGAGCGATGACGCTCCGCAAACTCTGCTGGGTGACGAGGGAAATATCCTGGCCGTCAATGAGAATCTGACCGCCACCGACATCATAAAAGCGCTGCAACAATGAGATAAGCGTCGATTTTCCGCAGCCGGTACGTCCGATAATTCCCACCCGCTCACCAGCGGGTATTTTCAGACTCAACGCTTCGAAGACGCGCCGTCCGTCAGGATAGGTGAAGGCCACGTTTTTGAAAGCGACGTTTGCACCCGCTGGGCTCAATCTCGTCGCCGCTGGATCATCGCGCATCTGGTGAGGCACGAGCAGGTGGCGGAGTGCCTCAGACAACCGCGCTATGTGCTGGGTGACGTCAACCAGCGCGATAGCGAGATCGCGGGTCGCGCTCAGCACTGCGATGCCGAGCGTACAGACGAGCACCACTTCGCCGGTGGTCGCCGCCTGCTGCTGCCAGAGCACGAGGGCCCAAGCCAGAATGCCGAAGGTAAGGACGATCGTTGAGAGCGCATGCAGTAAACGCAGACGTTCCAGATGCATGAGGCTTCGCTTGCGGGCAATCATCTCCTGCATGACCGCGACGTCGAAGCGCCGATGCTCGTGGCGAAGACCTCCGAAAGAATTGACGAGTGACATGTTGCTGACCACGTCGACCATCTCGCCATCGACGATAGCGGCACGCTTTGCAAAGGTGTGGTGCAATGGTTGTCCCGCCTTGGCCATCCGGTAGATGACAGTCATCACTAAGACGCCGGCAATCAGCAGCACGAGTGCGATCGCCCAGCTTACGGTTGCGACCAGCACGACTGCGCCGACGGTCGCCACACACGGCGGGATCACGTTCCAAATGAGCATGTTCTCGATGGTGAACAGTGCGTTGGAGGTAGCCGTGACGCGACTTGTGGATGCTGCCGGCTGGCGGTCGACAAAGAATCCAGGCGCATGTCCTGTGAGGTGGCGAAACAGATCGCGGCGCAACGCGCCAGTGACACGCACAAATGTGCCGCAGGCCACATAGCTCGCCACGCGCCACAGCAGGTTGTCGGCGGCAATTAGCGCAAATAGCACCAAAAAGGCCATCCACACGGCCGTGCCCGCATCCGGTCCGTCCGCCAACGTATCAACGAGATTCTTCACTCCGTATTGCGTGCCGATGGAGCATGTCACCGCCCCAAGCACACATAGGAGGATGACGCCATGAGCCACTGGGTTTCGGCGCATGTAGCGCACAATAAAATCTAATGGGCGGTTCGCGTAGTTGCAGATGTCGTCCATGGCCACACCTCACCGGATAGATCCGGCGAACGTCGATGCGCGCGCGGAAGTTCGGTGCTGTGAGTATGCGACGCTTTAGAAGGGAACGTTGCGGTGAGCTTGCCGTTAATGGGTAACCCGCGGTGCGACCGCGGTTTCTTTATGGGCGCGCTTCGATCCTGGAGGACCGATGGGAATGCGTATTGCACAGATTGCCCCCCTTATCGAAGCTGTCCCCCCGAAATTATATGGAGGTACCGAGCGCGTCATCTCATGGCTAACCGAAGCTCTGGTGGCGCAAGGTCATGACGTGACCCTCTTCGCGAGCGGAGACTCAGAAACGAGCGCCAACCTCGTGTCCGGCTGGCCAAGGGCGCTACGGCTGGATGGAAACGTTTCCGACCCCAATGCTTTGCACATGGCTATGCTTGAGACGGTCGCGCAAAGGGCTCGCGATTTCGATCTTCTCCACTTTCATCTCGATTATTACCCTTTTTCGCTATTTAGCCGGCTCTCGACCCCTTTCGTGACAACCTTGCATGGCCGACTGGACCTTCCCGAGCACCGCTGCGTTTTTGAGGCGTTCCCAAAGGCGCCCGTCATATCCATCTCCCAATCCCAGCGTTCTCTCCTTCCAACCGCTCCTTGGGCGGGCACCGTTTTGCACGGGATGCGGGAAGATCTGTTGAGCCCCGTCAAAACGACGCCCTCGTACCTCGCATTCCTTGGCCGCATCAGTCCTGAGAAGGGAATTGAGCGAGCGATCCGGGTAGCGCGACGCTCCGGCATTCCGCTCAAAATAGCAGCCAAGGTCGACAAAGCCGATCACGACTATTTTGAGGAAATAGTTCGCCCCATGCTCATCGGGCCCGGCGTGGAGTTCATCGGCGAGATCAGCGACTCCGAGAAGGCCGCGTTCCTCAGCGAAGCGGTCGGGCTACTGATGCTGATCGATTGGCCTGAACCATTCGGCTTGGTCATGATCGAGGCAATGGCGTGCGGAACGCCGGTGATCGCATTCGGTCTCGGCGCCGTACCGGAGATCATCGACGACGGCGCGACGGGGTTTGTGGTGGCCAACGAGGACGCTGCGGTGGAGGCAGTCGAGAAGCTGCTGACACTCCCTCGAGCGAATATCAGACCCCAGTTCGAGCGCCGCTTCACGTCCCGGCGCATGGCGGACGACTATCTCGATATTTATGCAGATGTTATCGACGCGGCGGGGCGCGGTGTCCGGCGAAACGGTTCGGTATATCCCTGGCCCGCGAGCGGGCCGGGCGCGCCACAACGGCATGTGCATCACCAGTGGGAAGGCGTGCGAGGTCCGTCAGACTAGGACTGCTGCGGGCGATGCACGGCTGGCGGTCTACTACGATGGAGCTCACCGGGGACCTCGGGCTTGCGTCTCGCCGAGGTCGTCATGTCGTTCCGCGAGCTGGGAGGCCGCTGCGGCGGGGCGCTAGCGCCCGCGTAGCGCGCGTGGTGAGGGTGCTCAGCGTCAGTGCTTCATCCACCGACAACCCCGAGACCCGCTTAAGCTTGCGTGACCTCGCGTGCGCGCGTTGCAAGTCTCCATCGATATAGGCGGCCAGCACTTCTGGGTGCACGTAGCATTTCCGGCAGATCGCGGGCGTATTGCCAAGTTGTGTTGCCACAGTTGCGATCGCCTCGCGAATTGTGCGCCTGTTGGCCGTATCACTGCCGGGCTCGCAACTTGTGAGGGCGCTCGCGACGCGCATCGTTCCAACCCAGGTGCGAAAATCCTTCGCCGACACCTCCGGGCCCGCAATGCTTCGGATGTAGTCGTTGACGTCGGCAGATGATATCTGCCGAACCTCACCCGCTTGATCCTCATATTGGAATAGGTGTTGACCGGGCAGGTCCTGGCAGGAGTGCACGACTTTCGCGATACGACGGTCGGTGACCTTGAGATTCCACAGCTTGCCGGACTTGCCGCGAAATCTGAAGCGCAGCTCGATGCCGGAAGTCATTGCGTGCCGATCCTGCAACGTGGTCAGACCAAAGCTGTTGTTCCGGCGCGCGTACTCAGGGTTTCCCACGCGAATGAGCGTGGTGTCGAGCAGATGCGCCACGGTCGCCAGCACCTTTCGCCGCGCAAGGCCCGCTCTTTTCAGGTGGCGGGCAATGGTCCTCCGCACCTTCGGCAGCGACGTTCCGAAATCGATGGGGTGGGCGAAATTTGCTGCGTCGCGCTGCTGAACGAATTCAAAGGTCGTTGCTTACAGACCAAATGGATAAGTCTCGGGTGGCCCCGGAGGATGATGCTCGACACCCAGCGCCGTGACGGCCTTCGTTTCGTCGAACCAGACGTACGCGTCGAACTGCCCCGGCAGCGAAGCGTCGGAATAATGGCTCATCAATTCGGTCTCGGGGCGATAGATCACGCCGATAAAACGCTCCAGATGGGGCTCCGCGAGCCGGTCCCGCAGCGCTTCATCGCGCGTCATATCAAGCAGAAACTTCGGCATTGCCACCTCGTGGCACAGCCCTTCGTAGCTGTCTGACCGAGACGGGCGGACGCGTTTTATCTGCATGTCGCCATCCCAATCGGATGCCGCTGCGACCGTGCCCGTGTGGGTTCCGAAGCCGATGAGCGCTGCGCGTTTGCCAAATCGCTCGCGGCATAACTGTCCTATATTCAGCTGCTCACGCGCGATGCCCATCTCGGTATAGCGCGCATCACCTATGTGAGAGTTATGCGCCCAGATGACTGCCTTGGAATCGGGTCCGTGAACCTCCAGTAGCTGTCTGAGCGTTTCAAACATGTGCCTATCGCGCAGATTCCAGGATTGAGTGCCGCCGTAGTACATGATGCGGTAGTATTGCTCCGCCGAAGCGACGAGACGCGCGTTTTGCATGGCATCGAAAAAGCTCTCGCCGTCCTGGCTTTCATATTCGAGCTTCCTTGCCAACAGATCGCGGCATTGTTCTACGACCGCGTCTTCGCACTTGCCGTAGCCAGACGTGAGCACCGCGCGGCCATAGGTGGCAGGGTCATGCTGCCAGGGTGTGAGGCAACCGTACCGCTCCCGCGCCACGTGCGCCGCCTCTGGATCGACATCGTCGAGATATTCAAGCACCGCCGCGATCGCGCTGCTCATGTTGTAGATATCGAGGCCGTAAAATCCGGTCCTGCGATCCGCTTCCATGCGCGCATTATGCTTTCGCAACCATTCGACGAATTGGGCTACATCCGTGTTCCGCCACATCCAAGTCGGAAAGCGCTGGAATGGGGATTCTGCATCAGGGCGAGCGGGAAGATTCCGGACATATCGATCCACCGCCGCTGCATCGGGCCAGTCCGCCTCTACAGCGAGAATTGTGAATCCATGATGCGCAACAAGATGCCGGGTGATGGCCGCACGCGCCTGATAAAATTCAGACGTGCCGTGGCTCGACTCGCCGAGAAGGACGACGCGCCGGTCGGCGAAACGTTCGAATAGTTGGCCGAACGCCGGATCGTCGAAATCGGGCAACGCTTCCGCGGCGTTTCCGATGATCTCCGGCAGCGGGCGCCCGCGGGCCTGGACAACCACGCGATCGACACCAGCGAGGCCTTCCGGCTCCGACCACCCCTGCTTGCCGATCAACGGGACGAACCTCACCGGACCAAGATCTTCCAGCTCGAAATCGTCGCCCGCAACACGCGTAATCCTGAGAAGATGCTGATAACGCTCGGCGTCGCCGACCGGGATGATCAGCCGTCCGCCTATGGCGAGTTGCTGCTTCAGTGCGGGCGGAACCTCCGGCCCGCCAGCAGCCACCAGTATGGCATCGAACGGCGCAGCGGCCGGCCACCCCAACGTCCCGTCGCCGGTGTGGATTGAGACGTTGTCATAGCCGAGCCTGCGCAGTCGTTGCCGCGCGCGCTCGGCGAGAGAAGGATGGCGCTCTATGGCGTCGACGCGTGCAGCAATGCGACTGAGTATCGCCGCGGCGTAACCGGAGCCTGCACCCACTTCCAACACGTGATTGCCAGGCTGAACGTTCGCGGCAGCCGTCATCATTGCGACGATATACGGCTGCGAGATCGTTTGATGCTCGTCTATCGGGAGCGGGGAATCTTCGTATGCGAATTCCTCGTAACCCGGATCCACAAACGCCTCGCGCGGTACGGAGCGCATCGCGTCCAACACGCGACGATCGCGAATGCCCCGACGGGCAATCTGGGCGTCGACCATACGCTCGCGGCGCTGCGCGAGATCCAGCATTTCAGGCTGCCTTCTGCCGCCGCGCACGAGTGCTCTTCTTGATCCTGGAGCTCTTGGCGCCGGTTGCACTCTTGCGCGTACTTCCTGAACGTGCCGTTGATACCGTCGCCTTTGTTGCGTTCTTTCCGCCCATGGCGCGACTGCTTTCGCGCTTTCCACGCGCACCAACGGGGGATTTTCCTTCGCGCTCCTGTTGCGCAGTCTCCCCACGCATTTCCTTGCGCTCAGTTTTTGCAAGATTACTTTTGTTCACCTTCTTGCTTTGATACTTCGACGCACCGGCCTCGCTCAACGCAATGGCGATGGCCTGCCGAGGACTATCGACCTTGCCGCCTTTGCCGGCCGGTCCGCTTCGAAGCTCGCCGTGCTTGAACTCATGCATGACGCGCCCCATCGTCTTGCGCTGACGTGGTGAAGTTTTGGCCATCTCGGAAACCTTTCGCTCGAGAGCGGCGCGACGCGCAGGGGATCTAGCCAAACTGCTCAATGGTCCTAAAACCGCCGCCTCGTCCGATCGTTCCCACCCACCTTTGAGTAAGCGCTGGAGCGGCCAGCGCCGAGAGGCGGAACGCGATCTCCGCTCCGGAGTTGGCAACAAGGATCACTAGCCGCGCCAAGTAAAAGGAGCCGCGCCACCTAACTCGAGAATTTTCGGATAATGCGATCGTTGGCGATGTTTCCAATCGCTACAGACCACGAGGTGGTGAACATGAAGCTTCCCATTGCTGCTTCACTTCTCGTGCTTCTTGCACAGCAGTACGGCGTTACCGAGCGGGCACTGGAGATTCAGCGCCTGCGCGTCGTGAACGATAGCCGTTTCGGAAGCTACCTGGGTGATCAAACCGGGAAACCGCTCTACATTTTCGATCAAGACAAGAAGGGCGGGGCCTCTGCAAAGCCCCAATCCAAATGCTACGGCAGCTGCGCGCGCACGTGGCAACCGGTAACGGGAAAGCCGGAGCAGACGTCAACAGCGACGGGCGATCTATCGCTTTTCAACCGCGAGGACCGGCAGCAGCAACTGAGCTACGACGGGTGGCCTCTCTATTACTACTCGGTCGACATCGGCGGGGGTTCCAATCCTTCCGGAAATGGCAAGATCGACCATGGCGGAACGTGGTCATTGTTGAGGCCGGACGGAACGCCCGTAGCGTCGTTGCCCCAATGAGTCAGCGAAATCTCATCATCGTTCTTGCGGTCGTGCTCATTGCAATCGGGCTGTGGTTCATCGCCCGCACTCCAAGCACACAGCCGACCGCGACGGGCACGGACGCTGGAGAGGGTGTTCCGCCCAGCGGCTCGGGCCCGCACACGCCGGGCATGCAGTCCCCCCCGTAGCGGCGGATCGCGATCCAGCTTCTCGATGCAACAGGTGCGCGTTTGCGCGCTTAGCGTCAGGAGCTGATTCGAATTTAATCCAAACAATCGACCGCCTCGCTGGGGAGCACGATCCTGGCGACGAGGCTTTTCATGCCAGAAAAAAGCCGGCGCGGTGATCGACTCGCGCCGGCAGTTCGAACTGGGAAGATGTGTTAGCTATGCTTTCAACGCGGGAGCTGTTCATCGGTTCCGCTACCCAGGCTCAGTCCGACATTCCTGCTCCATGATCGGCTCGCCGGCGTGGGCGATCTTGGCTTTGCCGCTGATATGCGCCGAGGTTGTCTGCTGTCTTATTTCGAAAGCGGGCTCGCAATCGGAAGGCGCAATCGGCCTTCGGATTGACACTGCTCATTATGGAGCGAAGCAACACGAGAATAATCTCAACCGCCGCTTGGCCCCTTGCGCGCACATGGCACAGATACCCCATATCGCCGGCCGTCGTTGCGTTACAACGAAGCTTGGCCATGATCTTGATTGCACGAACAAAAATGCTCGGGAACCCGCTGTGGGAAAGGCCGTTCGCCAGGTATCCGCTGCGCATAGAGCGGAGGAAATCAGAGGAGATATCAGATGGCCAATCAGGAACGCGGCTTTGCCGCGATGGACCAGCAAAAGCAGCGTGATATCGCTGCGAAGGGCGGGCACAAGGTGCCAGACGAAAAGCGAAGCTTTTCGAAGGATCGTCAACTTGCAGCGGAGGCTGGACGTAAGGGCGGCCACGAGAGTGGCGGTAACTTCGCGAACGATCGGGAGCGGGCCGCGAAGGCCGGGGCCCAGGGCGGCCGGCGCTGACGGACCGCCTTCACAACTGGAGAGCCCAGGTGCCCAAACAAGCGCCGGGGCTTAGCAGGGCTGGTGTAGCACGCGTGCGCAGGCCACCGGGAGAAACCCGCATTTCAATCTGCACACGTCCACCGGCGCGGAAGCGACAACAGGACGATGATTGCGGCAAAGCAAACGACCACTAAGGCTCCAATACTTACCATGGTGGCTCCCGAACCCAAGAGGCGCGTGAAGACCGCCGTGACGATGCCGTATTTCAAAACGGCCAGCGCCGCGGCGATGGCGCTGCCCATCTTACCGACGGCCTCGAGGTCCTTGTCCCTGCGGCGGTAGAAGAAAAACACCATAAGCAAGGTCCAGATGCCGAACGCCAGGCTAAGTATCGGCGTGATCAGACTGAAAGTGCCGCGCCCGGTGAGGCCGTAAAATGCACCAACCGATTCCACGAATGCCTGGGACATGAATGGGAAGAACAGGACCGTCGCCGTGCCCACGATCACTGAGAATTCGATGCGTCTTGCGCTCGACCGGTAGTTCGCCGCCATGCCCTGATGGCGCACGACGAGCAGGATGCTGATCGTCAGCAAGACGAGCAGGAAGAAAACCTTCATCGGCAGCGTCAACGCGTGTGCCCTAGCGGTCAGAGAGCGCTGATCCGGGCGGGCAAAGGTATCGCTGACGGCAGCGCTGAGACGCTGCTGCGCGCGGCAGCATTCGGCGTCGCTTTGCAGCTGCGGCGATGGGGTGAGCCGCGTCGACGCAAAGCAAAAGCGCTTGCGCTCCTGTTCCGTGGCAGGCTCGAGAAACTCATCCCGGTCGCACGAGCGGATGAAATCGGCGATCCCCCAGCGCGACTGGCTCACCGTACGCAGGCCCTGCAGTGCCGTGAGCATGGGCAGACGTTCACATACGCCGCCCTCCGTGCAGGCTTCGCCTTGATCGGCCACCAACACGGCAGGGGCGATTTCCCATATCGATCGCTTGGGACTGGCGAGAAGGCTTGTCGCGATCGCGTATGACAACCCGCATAGGATCAGCGCACCAACGGCAAACCGCAGACGGCCGAAGCGCGCATGGCGCCAGTAGAAGTCGGCAAGCGCTGCCGATGGGACGTAAAAGGCGAACAGCGCCACGGTCCCGAGCGTGGGAAAGAAGAGGAACAGATGGCTGTCCATGGCAGCGAGATCGAACCAGCCGCCGTCCCAAAACTCGTAGGCGAGGACCGCGGTCGTTGCCATAAACGACGCGGCAAGAGCGAGGAATACGATGAAGACAAACGCACGCGACCAGATACCAATGTCGTGAGACGCCACAACTGCCCCCCGGAGCAAATTCGAACCAGCCTCGAAGCCTATAGACTATTTTTGGCGGGAGATGGTGCGTCCTCGCCATGGAGATCGGTTTGTTCGAAATACCCTTTCCCGGCGGCCGACAGGGCATGGTCGCTCAGTTTTATCTGGGGGGCCGGTCCATTCCGCTGATCTACAGACAATTTCCGCAGCGACCGACGCTGCGCGAAAGGCACTCCACTCGTCCCCGCGTCGTCTCAGCCGATCAGCCCTGCGCAGTATTAACGTAAAGTTGCGCATCGGGGAGCCGCGCAAGGACACGCTGCCTCGTCTCCTCGTCCATGAGCGCGAAAGCCGTCGACAGACCATCGGCGCGGGCCGCGGTGGACGCAACTACACTCAGACTGATCGCCGGCTTGGCGCACTGGCCCGTTGCGGGGTTGAAGAGGTGATTGCAGCGGCCGTCGGCATTGAACTGAAAACCACTGGCTCCCGTGGTGGCGACAGCCTTGTCGATAAGGTCGAAAGTGCGGGCCGGCTTTGCGTTCTCGACAGTCACTTGCCACGCGCCGCCATCCGGGCGGTGGCCGAGCGTGCGAATCTCGCCCATGTCGACCAGAGAGCTGGCTATTCCTTGCTGACGTAGGAGATCGACAACGCGATCGGTGATGTAGCCCTGCGCGATGCCATTGAGTGTCAGACCCATACCGCGATACGCAAGTACGATGCGGTCGCGATTGAAACTGACGTTGGTCCATCCGACGAGCTTCACGGCCGCAGCGAGCACCTCCGGTGATGGTCCCGCAGGATCGGCGTCGCCGGTGGCGAAGTGATCGGCATAGCATCGCCAAAGTGGCTGAACGGTGGGATCGAATGCGCCGTCCGTCGTGCGCCAAACGTCGTCGCATAGGCTGAGAAGCTGCACGAGCTCTCGCGGAGGCGCGACGAGAACACCGTGGCGGTTGAGTTCGGAGAGCGCCGTATCGTCGCGGTAGATACTGAAGATCGCTTCGAGACGACGGGCCTCCGCGACGGCGCGGGATAGAAGCTCTTTACCGGCGCGGCGGTCGGGATGGCTGAGGCGGAGAGTTGCGACGGCGCCGAGCATGACACCGGTCCATTCGACCATCGGCTCGGCGCCCGGACGCGGCGTTGCGCCCAGCGGCACCAGTGCAGTGCCGCCCATGGCGGCGCACAGGGCGATCACTTTCCGTCGATCGAGGGGTGTCCGCATGGCTTTTCCTAGTGCTGGCTTGCCGCGCCATGAGGATGCGGGCTCGCCGTATCGGCTTTTTCGAATACGTTTTCAGAACTTAAAACATAGTCCTGCGGCACATCCGCAAAAGCGACGATCCGGCCGCCATTCTCGGCCACAAACTTCTCGGCGTCGGCGCGGCTCGAAAAGGGGATCGTCTCGGGCGCGCCCATGCCACCCTGCTTACCGCTGCCGATAACGAACAGCGCGCTGCGGGCCTCGATCCAGTTGTCGACACCCGGGTGTTCCCAGTTCGGCGCCTTGCCCATATCGGATACGTAGATGGCGCGGATGTCCTTCGCCTCCTCGTCGAGCATCGTATAGGAAAACGCATCACGCGCGGAGGAGAACCACACCGGTACCCTTTGGCTCGCCAGGATGATCTGTCCTTTGGGGCCCGTGTGCTCCATCAGATCCATGCCGCAGTAATGGCCGATTGCTTCCGATGTGAGGGTCTGGGGCGGCGGCGTCTCTGCGGTCTTCTGTGCATCGCAGCCAGCGGCGAAGAATACGGCAAAGAGGAGCGCAACTAAGGACCACGTGCTCTTCACATCTCTCTCCTGGAAAAAATCATCGCCGCGAACGTGAGCGGAACGAGCGTCCAGCCCGCGAGTGCACACAAAAGGAGCCCAGGGCTCAGCGCGACGGTGCCGGCGAGGCCGGACATGCCTGAAAAGCTACTGACGTTTGTGGCGCCGGCTAGATTCAAAAGGCGATAAACGTCGGTAGGGTTGAGGAGGAGCAGGCCGCTCAACGTCGTAGGCGAGATCAGCCGCCCCTGATCGACCACGAGGACGCCAAGAAGTCCCATGTCGAACACGATGACGAACAGCAGCCACACGCCGATGGCGGTGCCGGCCGCGGTTGCCCGCTCGCGCACGAGCACACTCACCAGATAGCCGATGGCGATAAAGGCGGCACCGAGCAAGATCGAGGTGCCGATCATGGAGGCGAATGCAGTCCAGCTCTGCGCGCTGATCGTGGACCCTGTCGCGGAGAGTGTCACCGCCGCGGTTCCGTAACCCAGCACCGTCGCGAATGTGAGTATCGCCAGATGGCCCGCGAACTTCCCGAGGAGCACCTGGCCGCGGCTGACGGGATAGCTGAGGAGGAGAAGCATGGTGCCCCGCTCCGACTCGCCGACGATGGCATCGTGCGATATCAGGAGCGCCAGCAGTGGCACCAGAAAAATGGTGAGGCTCGATAGGCTGACGATCACGACATCAAGGGTGCGCGCGCCGACGGTTCCGACCGGCGCACTGCCGAGGAACGTCAACGAAAGAGCAAGGGCTGCGAGAAGCGCCGTCATCAAGAGAACCCAACGATTGCGCAGGCTCTCTTGAATCTCCTTCGCCGCTATCAAGTAGATATTTTTCATGCCGCGCCTCCACGCAGGAAGTGGGCGTAAAGCTCGTCAAGTGACGGCGGAATGACATCTATGTCATTGATGAGGTCGCCCGCGGCGGCGGCGCGGCGCAGAACCTCAATCTTCTGAGAGGGCGTGACATCGAACTCAGCCCACTGCCCGTTGAATGTGCCGGCTTTCGCTGCCGCTCCAATCAAGTCGCGCAGCCTTTCTGTTCCGCCGTGTGCGAAGGAAAAGCGAACTTTCGCCGGTAGCTCGGCGATGCGTCGAAGTTCGTCGATCGTCCCATCGGCCACGAGGCGGCTACCGCTAATGATGATGACGCGTTCGGTGCGCTCTTCGAGCTCGGTTAGCACATGGGAGGAAAGCACGACCGTCGCGCCGCGGTCGCGGAGTTCTCCAATAATCTCGTAGAACTCCATGCGCAGCCCGGGATCGAGGCCCGTGGTCGGCTCGTCAAGCAGCAGCAGTCGAGGCGAACCGATGAGTGCCTGGGCGAGGCCGAGACGCTGGCGCATACCCTTCGAATAAGTACCGATCCGCCGGTCCGCAGCCTTCGTAAGGCCAACGCGGTCGAGCAGCGGTCCAATGCAGTCCAGCGGCTCCGACTTGAGACGAGCATAGAACGCGAGGACCTCATGTCCCGTCAGCGCAGTATTGAAGGAAACACTTTCCGGCAGATAGCCGAGCTTGCGGCGCGCCTCAGGGCCTCCAGTCGCGGGATCTTCGCCGAGGACGCGGATATGACCTTCCGTGGGACGAAGGAGGCCGAGCATGAGTTTGATGAGCGTCGTCTTGCCTGCCCCGTTGTGTCCTACGAGGGCAACCGTCTGGCCCGGTTGGAGCACGAACGAGATGTCGCGGACGCCATCTACAGAACCGAAGCGCTTCGTGATGTGTGAAATCTCGACCAGTGACGTCACTGCAACCTCGCGCTTCCATCGGAAAGTGGAGCAGCCGCCGGCGCCATCAAGGGGCGACTGTCGATCACTCCGCCCGGCAGCAATGCCGGAAACTGCGCCTGCGCCCAGCGGATGATCTGCATCGCCGGGCTGTTGACGAGCACCTTGGCCTGGGGCGCAGTCCAAAGGACCTTGTCGATGATGTCGTTGGGGCGGTAGGCGGTATCAGCGATGCCATTGCCATTGAGATCGAAAGCGGGATTGTCGCTCCAGAAGTTGCCGCGACCGTCCTTCGACCAATCGAGGTAGCGCGTGCCAACGTACTTCACCTGGTTACGATTTTGAACGAACGCGTTGCCAGTGATCTCATTGCCCTCCGAGCCTGCGGTGAAGTGCACGCCGATATCACAGCCCTCGAACCAATTATCACGGAACTTATTTTTATTGGCATTGTAGATGAAGACGCATTTCTCGGGTGCATTCCGCCAGGGAGAGTTTTCCGTGGAAGCGGCCGCGTCGGCGGCTGGGAGGCCGTGCGCACGTGCGTCGGCTTTATTGGCGCGGAACCCTCGAGTCACCCAATGGATGGCGGGCCGCATACGGCCTTTGACCGTGTTACCCGTAATATCGGAGCTGTTGGCGAAGTTGAACAGGAAGCCGTGGTTGAGGTCGCCGTCTGACACGTTGCCTCGCACGCGGAGCCGGTGCGAGAACATGATGGCGAAGCCCACGGTGTTGCCAGTGGAGACGTTGTCCACGACCTCGCTGTCGTCGGTATACATGTAGTGGACGGCAAAGCGAAGGTCGCGGAAGTGGTTCCCGCGAAACACATTTCGCTTGCTGGCAATGACGAAGATGCCATCCCGGCCGAAGCGCATGTCGTTATCTTCAACGCGCGCGCCGGGGGCGCTCCACACCGACACGCCATTGCCGGCTTCATTGAGGCGCCCTTCTTCGATTCCGATGATTACATTGCCGCGGGCAATCGAATTCTCGGCGCCATGCAGATAGATGCCGTAGAGATTGCCCTCCAAGCGGTTGCCTTCGACAACAGCGCCGGTTGCGCTCTTTTTGACGAACACACCGGCGTCCAGGGCCGCTAGATCGCGGCCGGATCCGCGTATCGTAAGGCCGCGTACTACCGCGCCCGGCGCGGATATAGTCACCACGCTGCCCTTCCCCGAACCTTCGAGGACGGCGCCGGACTCACCTTCAAGGGTGACATTCGTGCCGACTTGGACGGGCCCGCGGTGAGTGCCGCGCGCAAGCACTACAACATCGCCTTCCGTCGCACGGTCGAGCGCGGACTGCACCTCGTGCCCCGGCTCTACAATCACACGCTCGGCGAATGCAGACGTGGCGAGGAGGGTCGCCACAGCGGCGCCCCCCCCGATCGTTCGTGCACTCATGTACATGAGGCGTCTACCTAAATTCAGGTGCCCTGCGGCTCGACTAGCATCCGTCCTTGCATTTCCATGTGCATGGCATGGCAGAACCAGCTGCAATAGTACCAGTAGACGCCCGCCTTATCGGCTGTGAACGTCACCGATGAGGTTTGCTGCGGGCTGATCTCCATGTTGACGCCATAGTTCACAATGCAGAACCCGTGCGTCAGGTCCTCCACGTCGTCGACGTTGGTGACGCAAACGGTTACCTCGTCGCCCTGCTTGACGGTGAATTTTTCAAGACCGAACGCCGGGGCAGCCGAGGTCATGTAGACGCGCACCTTGTTGCCGTCGCGGATGACCTTATTGTCTTCCTCCAGCGTGACGCCGTCGGCCTTGGCCTGCTTCACTGTGTCGGCGAAGAAAGGGTCGTCGCGCTTCCACACGTGCAGCGGGTTGATTTTCGAGCGGTGCACGATCGTGGCATCGTGCGGCTCAGCGAAAGACGGCCCGTCGTGGACAATCACCATCTGATCGCCAGAGATGTCGATCAGCTGATCGTTCTCGGGCTTCAGCGGACCGACATTGAGGAAGCGGTCCTTCGAGAACTTATTGAGCGAGATGAGCCACTTTCCGTCTGCATCCTTGGTTTGACCCATCGACGAGTGATTGTGGCCGGGTTGATAGTGGACGTCGAGCTTCTGCAGGATCGGGTTCACCGCCTCGCCTTTATGGGCACGCTTTGCGAGATCCAGGTTCCACTTCACGACCTGGCTGTCGAGGAACAGCGTCGTATAGCAGTTGCCTTTGCCATCGAATGCGGTGTGTAGCGGCCCGAGGCCCAACTCCGGCTCGGCAACCACGACGTCGCGGGGCTGTATTTTGTCGTCGAACAGATCCGGAAGCTTGCGCGCATCGAAGACGGTGCACGTCGGCGAGAGCTTTCCGTTGGCGACAAAATGAATGCCATCCGGTGCGCTGTTGACGCCGTGGGGGCTGTTAGCAACCGGTACATACCGCGTGTACGGCGAGCCGTGCCGGCCATCGAGAACCGGAACGCCGCCGATTGTCTGGTAATCGCCCTTCTTGACCGCTTCCTCGATACGCTTCAGGTCGAAGATGACCACCCAGTCCTGCTCTTTGGCCATCATCTCGGCCAAGGTCACTCCCTCTTCCGAGTTGTAGCAGGTAGACCAGGCATATTTGCCCTGATAGTCCGCGTCGACGTTGTCGAGGTTGCCATCGACGCGAATTTGCCAAGCCACCTTCATAGTCTCGCCGTCGATGGCCGTGAACAGCGACATATATTGCGTCGGATCGTCGAGGACCTTGCCGTCGTTCGGCACCGGCACGCGGTCCTCCCCGTTACAGAAGACGTACCCGGTCTTGGGATACTTCTGCACGCGCAGGCCGTGCACGGTGGACTGGTTTGGCAGCTGAACGATCTTGTCGCATTTCATGATGTCGAGACGGATTCGACAAACGCGGGTATTCGCCTTGTCATTGGCAAACAGGTAGCGGCCATCATAGCTGCCGTCGGTGAACGAGGGATGCGGATGGTGCAAGTCGCCGTTTACGTAGCTGCCGCCACGGGTCTTCAGGAATTCACGCGCCTCCGGAGTGAGGTGCTCAGTCAGCACCTTGAGACTTTCATTGGTCTGGCCCCAACCGGTAGCGCTGCAGCGGTTGAACACGGGGACGCGCATCAACTCGCGCATGGAGGGCAGACCGAGGATACGCAGCTCACCGCTCTGTCCGCTTGACGCGAACACGTAGTACTCATCGAGTTCACCGGGGGCGACCGAGGCATGACCGGCCGCGTCGTGTGACGCCGCCGCCGCCTTCGGAACGGCAGTGTCGACGAGACCGGCAATGCTCAGTCCGCCCGTGGCACCGACTACCCCTGCTGTGGCAGCCGCTGCGGTCGTCCGATTGAGCATGTCACGCCGAGTCAGGGTCGGCTTTTTCTGCTCGTCATCGTGCATGAGAACCTCCTGTAGAACGCTTCTTTGCTTGGCGAAATTTCGCCGGTTCGTGAATGACTTTTCCTAGGTACGTGATGATCGGACGGCGGGGCTCCGGCAGAGCGCCCTCCGAGGACGGCGATAGAGCATCGCGCTTCTCGCGCTTCAGCCGTATCTGGATCATGTGCGGACACCGATGATCGTCCCAGTAAAGCTCCTGGCAGTGCATGCAGTAGATGCACTCGTTGACGTTGATGCGACCGTTGGGATGGATCGACTGCACCGGGCATTCGTTTGCGCAGCGCTGGCACGGGGAGCCGCATTCGGGCCAGCGCCGAAGCCACTCGAACATCCGCAGGCGACCGGGAATCGCGAGCGCTGCTCCGAGCGGACACAGGTAACGGCAGAAGAACCGCTCGATGAAGAGCCCGGCCGTGAGGAGCGCCAGCGCGAACACGACGAAGGGCCAGTCGCGCACGAATTTCAGAATGATTGCCGTCTTGAAGGGCTCGACCTCCGCGAGATGCTCGGCCGCGGAAAATGAATAGAGCGACATGCCAAAAAGACCGAGGAAGATCACATACTTGATCGGCCACAGGCGTTCATGCAGATCCCAGGCAACGCGAAACTGGGGCACGCCGAGGGCTTTGGCAATCGAGTTCGTCAGCTCCTGCAAGGCGCCGAACGGACAAAGCCATCCACAGAACGGACCACGTCCCCAGAACAACAGCGAGACTGCAACGGATGACCAAAGAATGAAGATCAACGGCGCGGTCAGGAAGTATTCCCAGCTGAAGCCGGTCAGCAGCGCGTTGGAAAACGTCAACACATTCACGACGGAGAGCTGGGCATTGGCATACCAGCCGAGCCAAACGAGTGTGAACACGAGGAAAGCGCGGCGCACCCAGGTGTAGATCTCAGGACGCCGAACGAGCGCGTTCTGGAAGAAGAAGATCCCTGTGAGGACGATGATGGCGAGAGCAGTGATGGCGACCGACACGGCTTCGCGGCGCCACATCTGCTTCCACAGCGGGTCGTCCTCCATCGCAGAAAGATCCGATCCGTCCGCCGGCAGAGCCGCATCGAGAGATACAACGGGGGTTGCCGGAACGCTCGCTTTAGGCGGCTCCTTCTTCTCCACCAGCAAGTTCGGTGGCAACGTGTACGTCAGTTCGAAGTTGAGAAATGCCTTGTCGCGCGGCCCGGTCGGTCGCTGAACCATGAGATCGAGCGTCCATGGCTCCGTGGGGTCGAGAGCGAAGTCATCGGGAACGGTGAAAAGACTTATCTCCCGGAGCGTTGGCGCTCCCGACGCTTCGATAGCACCCAGCCGCTCGTGATTGCGGTCGCGGAATCGCGTGCCGGAGCCATCCTGCTGCAGCTCGATGCGATCGAAGATGCCGCCGCGCACGTAGCCCGAGCCCTTGAACGAGTAATGACCTTCACCGGCTACCAGAATGGCCTGTTGACCCGGCTTGAGGCGGTCGTGCAACCGCGCGTAAGCCGTTTCTCCAAGCAGGCTTTTGCCAATCGCCGGCACACTCACGAGTGCGGCATAGAGGTCTATGAAGGTTTCCTCGGGGTCGCCCTTTTCCGGATTTCCGATCGCCCCCTTGTGGCCCGACTGTTCGAAAGCCGCGTTGACGTCACCGACCGTCAGCTTGAGCCTGCGTACCGATCCGTCACCGAGAAGACTTTGCCAATCTCGCCCCCCGGGAGCATCCATATTGACAGTCATCGTCTTGGCTGGGGCCCCGCCTGCGGTGGGCGCGCCCGCCTCTGCACCAGTGATGCGTCCCGTACGGATCAGGCGCACCGCCGAACGCACAATGCTGTCGGCCATGACCAGAACGGTAACAGTTGCTCCGCTGACAATGTCCGGCTGCGGTGCGCGCTCTGCCCCTGCTGCGATCGGCCGAATTTTCGTGCCGACGAGCTTGTTTATCGCTTCGATAACATGCTTCTCGGGCACGCCAACAAGAACGATGGGCTCTTTATGCTCCATTAATTTGAAGCCGGTGAGGACACCCTGCATGTCGATGCCGACGAGGATGTGTATGGGCTTACCGGAATAGCCCACGGCGCCTGTGAAATCGGAATTCAAATAGACGAAGCCGATCTGCTCGTTATTGGCGAAGACCGGGATGACGGGCGGCTCGCCCTGGGGCGTTCCGAAACGTGTCGCTTGCGGGAAGAAGTCCTGCGGTGTGACCTTTCCAAGGAAGGTCCCAAGCCGAGATTGCGCAGAGACAGACACGGCCGCCGCGCACTGCAGGACTGAGAGGGCCACGACGACGATGATCCAACGGGCTAGTTTCGCGGCCAAAGCGGCACCTCTCAGGTCACAGACAGACAATCCAACATGCATACTGATATTGACATTGACCTCGCTCAAGAAGGAAAGCACCTTCCTGCGTACGGTCGACCATCTTGCCTCAAGAAGCGTGGCGCTATGACATCTTTGAGAGACGAACCCGCTGGCCAAGTCCGTTCGATGGTTGAGTTTTTTTCCATTGCGCACGCAATGGAGCTGGATGCGGCAACCCGTTACACTGAGACATCACGGCAGCTTCGTACGCAGGGCGAAACAGCCTTGGCTGAAATATTCGACGGACTCGCCGAAACGGAACGCGGACACATCCGCCAGGTCGATCAGTGGGCGGATCAGGAAGAGACACCACCGAATGCGACACCGCCCTGGGCCATTCCCGACACATTTGATGCAACGCCGAACGAGATGGCAGGAACCAACCTGCTGACACCCTACCAGGCCCTCGCATCCGCGGTGCGCCACGAGCAGCGGTCGTTCGCATTCTGGACCTATGTCGCTGCGCACGCCGAATCGCTTGAGGTCAAGGATGCGGCTGAACGGATGGCCCTCGAGGAACTCGAGCACGTCAGCCTCCTGCGTCGTGAGCGGCGCAAAGCTTTCCACGCGGGCCGAATAAGCGGAGAACCCGCTGGCGAGGTGCCGGTCACCCTCGCGGCGCTCGCCGCGCGCGAGCGGCGTCTGGCGGATCTCATCGAGGGCGACAGCTCAACAAATGCATCGCGCCGTGGATTGGCTTCACAGCTTGCCGCCGCGGCGCGCGGCTCCGCCTCGAAGCTCGAAGGCCTGCACGCGAAGACGAAGATTGAATTTTCAGCCCCTCCCCTTCCCTCCGAGGGGCCGCGCGAGGTTGGCGCGCTCATGGAGCATCTGGCGGAGGCATACTTGCGTCTGGCTGAGGTATCGCAAGACAGCAACGTGCTGAGCTGCGCTCAGGAACTTGCCAATACGGCCATTTACAGGCTCGGCGCGTTAGTGCCGGAGCAGCAGTCCGATGAAACAGAGTGAGTTGCGCGCGGGCCGCTGTCGATCAACGGTAGCAGCGCGCCGCGGATGAAGCTGTGATTAGTCTTCGGCATCGGATGCTGCGGTGCGGATAATCTTTGCAGCACGCGTAGCAGCATCGGCCACCTCGTCGAATAGCATCGCCATTTCTTCGAAGACGGTCTTGTCTGTTTCGTGTTCAGTGATTTCATCGAGTTCCGTCAGAAAACTCAACTGTGCTCCGACCCAATCCCGCTGCCGGCGTGCTTCGGCCAACGCAGTTTTCAGCTCTCGCATCTGCTCGAGGTCTTCGAACCGGTCTAGGGCACCCGTAATTTTTTCCCTGCAGTCGCAATGTTGATAGAGTGATGAAAGCACACGGCGCAGACGATGGAAGACATGCTCAGGGTGTGATGTATCTATGAGCATTGACTTGACCCATTGAACGACTGTGAAGCTGTCTCGGTCATGGTCATGGTGGATTGAATGCTGACCGCTGCGGGTCGAACACCCTTGGTCCCATCCCATGCCAAGGAAAGGCGCGGAGTGATGAGGTCCAATAGATCGATCGCGCGGCGAGCGATCTGATCGATGATATCTGCGGCGGAGTGCGGGGCGAGATAGAAGCTGGGAACCGGCGGCGCAATGATTGCACCGCACTCCGTCGCTGCCACCATAGAACGAAGATGCCCCAGGTGCAGCGGGCTTTCGCGCGCAATGAGCACCAATCGGCGCCGCTCCTTGAGGTGCACATCCGCAGCACGCGTGAGTAGGTTGTCGGTGACACCTGTTGCGACGCTGGCGAGAGTCCGCATCGAGCATGGGGCGATGATCATGCCCGCAGTCGCGAAGGAGCCGCTCGCAATTGCGGCCCCCATATCATTGACCTCATGATAGTGCGCCACGCATTCCTTGAGGAGAGCTAGTGCGTCCGATCCGACCTCGTGTGCCAGTGTCCGTTCGCCCGCTGGCGACACGACGAGATGGACCTCCGCGCCGCCAGTCGCCCCAAGCAGCTCGGCGATACGCACACCGATGCCGGCACCCGAAGCGCCACTGATCCCGAGCACAATGCGGTGCAGGTTCATGCTGCACCCACTCTGCTACCGGCTTTCGTGTGAAGACCGAGACCAAGCTCATGCCACAGAGCATCGACCCTATTCGCTACGGCGGAATCCATACCGAGCTTACGCCCCCACTCACGCGTGGTCTCACCACCAATCTTGTTGGTCGCGTCAAGGCCGAGCTTGCCGCCAAGCCCCTCTGAGGGTGAAGCGAAATCAAGGTAGTCGATCGGCGTGTTGTGAATGTGCATCGCGTCACGCGAGGGATCCATGCGCGTCGCTAGTGCCCATGATACGTCGGCCCAATCGCGTACATTGATGTCATCATCAACGACTATGATCAGCTTCGTGTAAGAGAACTGCGGCAGCATCCCCCACATTCCCATCATTATACGGCGCGCCTGCCCTGCGTAGGTCTTGTGGATCGATACTATCGCCATGCGATAGGAACAGGCATCGGGCGGGAACCAGCAGTCCACCACTTCCGGCAGTTGGCTGCGCAAAACAGGCACGAAGAGCTCGTTGAGCACAGTCCCGATCACCGATGGCTCATCGGGCGGGCGGCCGGTGAACGTCGAAACGTAGAGGGGCGATTCTCGCGTCGTGATCGCCGTGACCTCCATGACCGGAAATTGGGCGACCGAGTTGTAATAGCCGGTGTGGTCGCCATAAGGCCCTTCCGGCGCGGTCTCCCTCGCCGACACGAATCCTTCGATCACGATTTCCGCATCTGCCGGCACCGTGAGCGGGACCGTAAGGCACTGCGTCAGACGCGGTCGCTCGCCTCGCAAGACCCCGGAAAAACTCAGCTCCGATATGCCCTCCGGCAGCGGCAACACCGCCGACAGCATCGTTGCAGGATCGGCGCCGATCACGACCGCAACCGGCATATCCTGACCCGTTGCGAGCCAGCGCCTGTGGTGCGCCGCTCCGCCGCGGTGGGGAAGCCAGCGCACAATGGCACGGTTGGGCCCCAGCACCTGCATCCGGTAGACGCCCATGTTGATGTCGCGGTTGCCTTCTTCACCGGGCGGTTTTGTGATGACGAGAGGCCACGTGATCAGCGGCGCCGGCTCATCCGGCCAGCAGGTCTGGATGGGAAGGGTCGAAAGATCGATTTCAGTGCCACGGTAGACCCGCTGCTGCACCGGCGCGCGCGAAACCGTCACCGGCACCGTCGCGTAAGCGGCCTTCAGCAACGGCCAACGGTCCAGCATGCCACCAACACCGTCAACGGGCTTCATATCGCGTAAGGCCGCCATCTTCTTGCCAAGCGTGCGGAGGCCATCGGGCTCAACGCCAAGCCCCCAGGCGACCCGTTCGGCGGAGCCGAACAGGTTGACGATGACGGGAACATCGGACGCACATCCGTCAGCACGCACCGCTTTTTCGAAGCAGAGCACAGGTCCGCCTGCGCAGAGCGTGCGTCTATGTATTTCGGTCATTTCATGCACGGTCGAAACTGGCGCTCGAACCCGCACAAGCCGACCGTTCAGCTCGAGGTAGCTGAGAAACGCGCGCAAATCGCGAAATCGCGGTAGATCGCGCATTGCGCTTCCCCTGCCATTATCATTTGACTATGGGCATATCTTTTCTCCCTCGATTTGATTTCGGTTAGGCCATTTTGCCGGCCCCTGACCTACATGGAGGCATGGGTCAGACATCGCAGACATCACCGCACGCGCTGCCAGCGATTGTCGTATGGGCGATGCGGCAGCTGCCTTTGCTTCCGCTGCGGCTTTCATTGCAGCGCCTTTCGGCGAGCATCGCACGGAGGCACCCGGAGCTTGTGGAGCGCCTCGAAGCCTACAGCGATTGCGGCATCAGGATCCTTCCGACGGATGCGCCGTTCGCGATCATCATCGAGCCGCGCGCCAACGACATCGCGCTGCACGTCGGCCGCCAACTGCAATCCGCCGGTGTTGTGGCGACAATACGCGGCCCCCTCCTCGCCCTGCTCGGCTTGGCGGACGGCACATATGACGGCGACGCACTCTTCTTCTCGCGCGACATCTTCGTCGAGGGGGATATCGGCGCCGTCGTAGCCCTACGTAACGCCATCGATGACGCGCAGATCGACTTTGTCGATGAGATCGCAGCAAGCATCGGGCCGTTGGCGACCCATGCTGTCAGCGTCGCAAGCGAACCTCTTGGTTCCATCAAAAATAGACTCTTCTCGCAACGGACGTAAGCGTGAGATGATGCATATGGGTGCATCGAAAGGTGCTCTAGAGCTTGTTTGCCCTGCAGGTACGCCTGCCGCACTGCGTGCAGCCATCGAAAGCGGCGCTGACGCGGTTTATTGCGGCTTCCGTGACGAAACCAATGCCCGGAATTTCCCAGGCCTTAATTTCAGCCGCGACGAGCTGCGCCAAGCCGTCATGTTCGCGCACCAAAAAGGCGCGAAGGTGCTCGTGGCGATCAACACATTCCCGAGAGCGGGCGATGTGGGACCATGGTTGCGCGCAGTAGACGATGCCGCCGCGTTCAATGCTGATGCGGTCATATTGGCCGACCTCGGCCTTCTCGCCTATGCCGCAAAAGAGCATCCTAACCTTCGGCTTCACCTCTCCGTTCAGGCGGGCGCCGCCAATACGGATGCCATCAGCTTCTATGTGGAGGCGTTCTCCGTCAAACGCGTCGTGCTTCCGCGCGTATTGAGCGTTCCTGAAATTGCAAAGATGACGCGGACCGTACCCTGCGAAACCGAAGTGTTCGTATTCGGGGGACTTTGCGTTATGGAAGAAGGGCGCTGCTCGCTTTCTTCCTACGCGAGCGGCAAGTCACCCAACATGCATGGCGTCTGCTCGCCGGCAAGCCACGTGAGCTACACAGAAGAAGGCGGGTCGCTGGTCTCGCGGCTCGGCGACTTCACCATCAATCGCGTGCCGAGCGATCAGTCGGTCGGCTACCCCACCCTCTGCAAAGGCCGCTTCAAGACGAAGTTCGGCGCAGCACATATTTTCGAAGATCCGGTGAGCCTGGATGCGCGCGTGCTGCTGCCCGCGCTGCGTGACGCTGGCGTGAAGGCCCTCAAGATCGAAGGGCGCCAACGGGGCCGTGCTTATGTCGGCGCCGTTGTCAAAACCTTCCGCGATGCCGTCGATGCACTGGAACGGGGCGAGACCGCGCCGAGCGGCGCTCTCACGACGCTCACGGAAGGGCAGAGCGCGACTTGCGGCGGATACTTGAAAACGTGGCGATAACCGGTGCGACGCCCATGGGGCCGAGAGCGACTACACTCACCATGGGACCAGTTCTCTTCAACTGGCCCGCTGAGCAATGGCGCGACTTCTATTTCCGAATTGCGGATGAAGCACCCGTCGAGCACGTCTGCGTCGGTGAGATCGTGTGCTCGCGCCGGCAACCGTTTTATAACAGCGTCATTGCCGACGTCGTCGAGCGACTGGAACGGGCGGGAAAGACCGTCCTCCTGAGTTCACTTGCGCTGCCAACGCTTGACCGCGAACTGCGCGCCGAGAGCGCGCTACGCGAGAGTTCACAGATGATCGAGGCCAACGACATCTCGATGCTGCGCTTGCTCCGGCCTCGCCCCCATGCCATCGGGCCGCTCGTCAACGTCTATAACGAGCGTACAGCTCAATTGCTCGCGTCGCATGGGGCGGCGCGGATCTGTCTTCCGCCGGAGCTCCCCCTCGCTTCCATTGAGGCGATCGCGAAGGCTACCCCAGAGGCCGCCATCGAGGTATGGGCCTTCGGGCGCGCTCCGCTCGCTATCTCAGCGCGCTGCTATCATGCGCGCCTCCACGGGCGAATGAAGGATTCCTGCCAGTTCGTCTGCGATCAAGACCCGGACGGGCTCCCCGTCGCGACGGTAGACGACCAGAAATTTCTCACCGTCAATGGCGTGCAGACGCTCTCGCACACCTATTGCTGTTTGCTGAATGAGGTTTCAAAACTAATGGATATTGGCGTCGCATCGCTGCGGCTATCGCCACACACCGTGAATATGGTTGCGGTCGCGCAGCTCTTCCGTGACGTCGTGGATCGGCGTCGGGAGCCTCAGTCCGCGCTGGCGGCATTGAGCGATATCTGCCCCGACGTTGAGTTTTCCAACGGCTTCATCCATGGCGACGTCGGCGCCCGCTTTGTGACGGCATGATCCGCGGGGCGCAACTGCAGCTAATCTCCGCTGTTTAGCTCAGCGAGGATGCGTCGCGCCGTGCCCGCCCCTCCACGAGCTAGGGCGGTATGGACCTGCACCAGCGCGGCCCCTGCCGAGAGCCTCGCTCTTACGTCGGCGGCAGATGCGATGCCGCCCACCGCTATTACCGTGCCCCCTTCTAAGCAGTTCCGCACCGCAGACAGCTGCTGCAGCGTCGCTGAGGCCAGCACAACACCTGACAACCCAACGTCTCGTACAACATTGATTGCTCTCGCTGGCGCCGCATCGGGCCCGCATGAGACCTTCACAAGCAGCGGCACATAGCGCTCCGTCCGGCGGTCGAGGTCAAGCCACCGGGTTGCCAGTTGTTCGAGAAGGGTCTCTACGCCAGGCGTATCGCCGGTTCTGCCATGGAATGGTGAACTGAGGTTAGCCACGACGTAACTCGCGCGATCCCAAACGTTCGCAAGCATAGCCAAGTAGTCACCGATAACCTGCTGGCTGATACCCTTTTGCTCACTGCCGATGTTGACGCCGATTGGCACGTCCGCCTCTGCAGATGCGGCCGGACAAACGTTCGCATGGGTAGGCGTTAGCGTGCCGACCTCGATGTGGCCGAATCCCAACCGCATCAGCACCGGAATGCGTCTTCCTGTCCGATCGAACCCGGCGGCGAGGCCCAGAGGATTTCGAAATTGGAGCCCCATAGCGATTGTAGGGCGAACGCGCGGCACATCGCTAAGCGCCGCGTCGGCATGATTCTGCGTGGGTGTCGGATCTGCCGGCATCAGATGTTCTGCGCTCGAAAATCACCCATGAAGTCGAGCAGCGCCTCGATCGCCTCGTCCGGCGTCGCGTTGAAGATGGATGCGCGTAGTCCGCCCACGCGCACATGGCCGCGCAGGTGTAAGAGTCCCTGCGCTTCGGCCTCGCGGGCAAATGCTTCCTCGAGGCGCCCGTTGGGGAGATGGAAACAGACATTCACCGCCGAGCGGGCCTCACACGCGACGGGCGCGCGGTAGAATCCGCTTGCATCGATTGCCGCGTAGAGCTTTTCGCTTCGCTCTCGGCTCTGTAAAGCTGCAAAGTGCAGGCCGCCGCTTTCGACCAGCCACCGCAGCATCCGGGCCGCGATAATGATCGCGAACGTCGGCGGCGTATTGACCTTCGATCTCGCGGCGGCCTGCAGAGAAAAATTGAATGGCACCGGTATGTCGGCACGCGCCCGGTCCAAAAGATCGGTACGCACGATGACGATCGTCAGACCGGTCGCGCCGAGAGATTTTTGCGCGCTCGCGTAAATGAGCCCGAAGCGTTTCACTGGAATCGGGCGGGTGAGGAAATCGCCAGTCATATCGACCACCAGGGGCACCTCGACACCATCGGGAAAATCGTGGAATTGAAGCCCGTTGGCCGACTCGTTACTGGTGAAATGGCAATAGGCGGCGCCCGGCTTATGACGCCACGTGCCTGGGTTCGGCGGACGCGTTGCGGTGCCCGTGGCGATGACGTGTACGCTGCATGCGCCGTTACCTCCGCCGCTGCATCTACCTTGGGCCTCGGCGATCGCTCGCCGGGACCAATAGCCACTATCAACATACTCGCAATGGCTGGCCTCGCCCCTGAGGTTCACCGGCAACAGTCCAAACTGTGCCGTTGCGCCGCCTTGCAGGAAGAGCACTTCGTAGTGTCGCGGTATACCCAACAAAAGCCGCAGGTCGTCTTTGGCTGATGTCAAAATCGCTTCAAATTCCGCGCTCGTGAATGGAAGCTCGAGTGCGGAGATACCGCGTTCTTCCCAGTCGATGACGTCGCGCGCGATCTGCTTCTTAACCTGGGGAGGCAGCGGACAGGAACCCGCAGCGAAACTGAAGGATGGCATCGGCATTGCGCTTCATAAGATGCTTCCGCCGTGCGCACCCACGATCATCAGCGTGAGCGTAACGAGCGATAGCACCGTGTTGACGCGGGAAGACAGAAAAGTGATGCGCGCGCAGCGCAGCCGTTCGGCAACGTCGGCCTCTACGAAGCCCAGAACCTTCTTCTGGTGCGGCCACAGCACCAGCCACAGGTTGGCGACCATGAGCATGCCGATCCACGCACCACAGCCAATGACGGCTGAAGAACCCGTAAGCGTAAGAGCCTCAACGAGATCACCTCGCCGCCACAGAAGAAAGATGCCCGTCGCCCACACGACAAGCGATGCATGACGGAAGATTCCATGCTCCCGCTTCGACGCGGCGATGAAGACTTCGCGCGCGGCTTCAGGCGGATCGGCCGGCAGAACCCTCCGGAACACCGGGTTATTGACCACGTTGACCCAGTTGTGCCCGATCCAGATGATCACACCGGAGATGTGCAGCCAACGTGCCGCAAGTTCAAAAATTGTCAGTTCCATTTAACGCTTCCGCCCAACCCGACCTTGCAAGACCGCCGTTAGCATCTGTTCGCATCTTCCGGCGGGGCGACGCCGCGCTCACGCATCACCAGCTTGTTCTGCTCCTCGGCGCCGCGCGCCTCCGCGCGGCCTATCAACTTGTCGATGACGTGCCGGTGCTGCGACTTGGAACAGACGGGATCGGTATTCGCCGCATCACCGGTGAAGAGATAGGCCTGGCAGCGGCAACCGCCGAAATCACGCTCCTTCTCGCTGCAGCTCCGGCACGGCTCCTTCATCCAGCTGTCGCCACGGAAAGCGCTGAACGACGGCGACTCATTCCATATCCACTCCAGCGAGTGATCGCGCACGTTCGCGAACTCTATGCTCTTGATGAGCCGCGCCTCCTGGCAGGGTAGCGCTGTTCCATCGGGTGCAATGGTGAGGTGGATCGACCCCCAGCCGTTCATGCAGGCTTTCGGGCGGTTATCATAGTAGTCGGGAACGACGAAGAAGATCGTCAATCGCTTTCCGAGGCGCTCGCGCGCGGCGTTGACCGCGGCTTCCGACCGGGCCAGCTGCTCGCGCGTTGGCAGAAGCTCCGAGCGATTGAGCAGCGCCCAATTGTAATACTGCAGGTTCGCGAACTCGACATATTCGACGCCGATGTCGGCAGCCAGTTCGATCAGCCGCTCCGTCTGGTCGATGTTGTAGCGGCTGACGGGCACATTCAGCACCATCGGCAGCCCTTCGGCCTTTATGGCGCGCGCGATCTCGACCTTATGGTCGAACACATCGACACCGACCAGCTTCTCATTGAGCTCCTGATCGCAGGCCTGGATGCTCAATTGAACCTGCTTGAGACCGGCCTTCTTCAGATCGCGCAGGCGCTCTTTATTGAGGCCTACGCCGGAGGTTATCAGGTTGGTGTAGTAGCCAAGGCGATCCGCTTCCTCGACGAGCTCTTCGAGGTCCCGTCGCAACATCGGCTCGCCACCGGAGAAGCCCAATTGAACCGACCCCAGCCGCCGTCCCTGCCGAAGCACGTCCTTCCATTCATCTGTGCTGAGCTCGTTGCGGTAGCGGTCAAAATCAACCGGATTACTGCACCACGGGCATTTAAGCGGACACTTGTAAGTCAACTCCAGCACGAGCCACAGCGGCATCCCGAGGCCGTCAAGGCTTAATCCGGACCCAGCCTTTGGCATGAGCCACCTCCAAAAATTTCAAAACGTCTTTGCGGAGATTTGCGCCCGCGTACACGTACGAAAGGGCGCCGGCGACCTCGTCGATGGTCCTTCCGTCCGTACATCGCTCAAGGATCGAAGCTGCGGTCGGATTGAGCTTCACGATCCCTTCAGGGTAGAGGAGCACATGGGACTGCTGTGGCTCTTCCCACCGGAAGTGGTAGTTGGAATTTAGCTCGACCACATCCTCGAACCGCAACGGTCTTTCGATTTCCATATGCTCCTCCACGACTAGGGAGCAGCGCTCCCTATCCATCACCGCACGTAGACGTAGGCGGTCACTTCAAAGCCGAGGCGCACGTCGCAGTACGCGGGCTCGACCCATTTCTTCACTACGACGCCGCCGAAAGAAGCGGGCTCGAGATATCTCATGATGTTTCCTCCTATCTGAGCGAAGCGAGCATGCACTCGCAGGCGTCGACTATCGCCGCATCGACGCTTTGCTCGATTGACTTTCGTTAAAGCGTGCCGAAGCCGCACGATGGTTGGTCGTGTTGTGCGGCTTGTAACGGCCGGTCAAAGAATTGGTCGCGATTACACGCACTTGGCGGATGCTCTTAACCCAGCCATGCCTGCGCGTTGCGGTCCATCACCGGACCTCACATCAACTTGATCAAATCCGGCGGTTATCCGTGGCTCTCTTCATCGACGTATTCGACGAGCCGGCGCAGCCGGCCCACGTCGTCGATACGTATGACCTCGCGCTCAACGGCCACGCCGTAAGCGCGCAACCGTCCCAGTGCGCGGGAAAAGCTCTCAGGCTTCATGCCTAGGCGGTTGGCGAGCAATCCCTTCTCGAACGGAAGCTCGACAACGGCTGCCCCCTCTTGGGTTGGTGTAATTCTGATTAAAAAGTCTGCGATCCGCTGCGGGGCCGATCTCACTTTGATCTGCTCGATCTGCTCCACGAGCATCTTGAGCTGATACGAGGCCGAAGCTAGCATGGACATGGCCAGCTGCGGCCGTTCATTGATGCGCGCGCGGAATAGCTCGCCATCGATTTTCAACAGGCGCGAGGGCGCTACCGTTTCGGCGCTGGCCGGGTAGCGGCCTCCCAGAAACATGGCGACTTCAGCAAACGACTCGCCACGCTTGAAGACATGCAGCACAACTTCAAGGCCATCTGCCGTCGTTCGGTAGATCTTCACCCAGCCGTCCAGGATGATGAAAAACGCCGATGCCGGCTCACCCTGGTGGAACAGTATCGCGCCCTTGTCGTAGCTGCGTGGCAACGATTTCCCGACAAGCGCCCGTGACATCTGCGGCGTCAATCCGCGGAACAGGGGCGTCATCGCGATGGCATCGTCGTCGTCAATATTCATGTGAAGCACCGCATTGCGCTACGGCACTGTGACCGTCAAATGCCACGTGGTTTTTGATCTAACGCAAGCGTTTAGCGCGTGTAATTGGCGCACGCGGGCTAGAAGCCCATTTAACTCAAGTTAAGGTAGCCCGCCGCCGAGCAACGTATCTCTGCTGATAGTCAGATCACAGCCGGAGATCGCATATGGTGCCAGCGAGCGACCGTTTCAGGACCTCCCCACCACCTACCTCCGAGCAGCCACCCCGGTGGCATAGGCAGCAAGCTGCCATCCTCAGTGGACGAGCATCGGCATGCCGCGTCAACCGCGGGCCGCAGCGATGAACTCTCCCGTCGACTTCAAGCATGGCGCTCTATGCGACATCGGCACGTTCGAAATCACTCCGCAGGCGATCGCACGCTTTGCCTCAGAGTATGACCCGCAGGCGCAGCACCTTGATGAGGCGGCCGCAAAGCTCACGCCGCTCCAAGGGCTGTCCCCATCTGGATGGCATACCTGCATCCTGGCGGTGCGCCAGATAGAGCGGTTTTTCTCGCGGCTTTCGATGCGGCCCCAGATTCTCGCCGTCGAAGAGATCCGCTGGCTGCAGCCGGTGCGTCCGGGGGAGATTGCTTCGATCCAACTGCTTTGGGGTTCCACGCGCAGCTTAGGGGCATGTGCAGCGAAGGGCGCTCGGGCAGCGACGATCAGGGTGACCAAATCGACCGGAGCGTTAGCCCTGCGCATCTATTGTGCGCTGCACCTCACCCCCAACGGTACCACGGTGCCCGGAGGAGCGGGCTGGACCGATATGTACCAGCGCACATCCGCCGTCCCTCGCCGTGCCGGTGGCCACCTCGTTCGATATTTCGAAGACGTGCTTGTCGGCGATGAGATCACGTTCCGACCCTGCCGCTTCGATCCTGCATCGATCCACACGTATCGCAGCATCGTTGGCGATCACATCCCCGATACCGAATTGTCTCCAACGGCGCTTCATTCCCCTGCGCTGTGCGTCTGGCATCCCATTGCAAAATGGACGCGCCAGATGGTGGACTATTACCATAGCGAATCCCAATGGCTTTCGCTGAATGCGCAACCCGTTCCATTGCTCGGGCCTGCAATCGGCGTGCGCAGCCTGAGCTGGCACGCACCCATTTACGAGGGCGACTGCATCACCTTCACGAGCTGGGTCGATCACAAAGTCGGCGCTGGCATAACGAAAGAGTGGGGTATGCTTGTTCTCGGAACGGAAGGGATCAACCAGGCGGGGGCACGCGTCGTGTCGTTCTATCCGCAGTTTCTTCTGCAGAAGCGCCCTGGCGGGTCCCCTTAGACACCATGCCGGCGCAGGACCCGCTCAATGTCGCCCACGCATTGAATCTCCATCATCTCATCCATCGATAGCTTGATGCCAAAGGTGGTCTCAATCGCCTGAACGAGCGCGATGTGCTGCAGCGAGTCCCACCGCTCGATATCGTTTGGAGAGGTCGAAACCGTCAGCGGCTCGGAGTATTGGAATACGTCATCGAATATCGCCGTGATTTGCGGATAGGCCGGCGTGCGCGTCGAAATTTCAACGTCCATTCATTGCTCCTGCACGATATTTACATACGGCGAACCGGGAAACTCGGCGCCGGATATTTCGAAGACCCAACGCGTACCGGGACTATCGCCACCTTCCGCTTCCACAAACCCGCAGGATCGATAGAAGTCGCGCACAAGGGCATTTTTCGCGGTTGGGATGTACGAACCGGCGACGCGGCTGACGCCGCGTCTGGCGAGCTGCTTCAGCACCTCACCCAGGAACGCGCGCTCAACCTCGCGTCCAATAACGCGGCAGCTCATCAGGAACGAGCGCAGCACTGCGTCAGATCCGTTGATCTCGCTGACCGCTGTTATCACGATGCCATGGTCACCGAACCGGTCACTCACGCGCCCCTGGAGAACGAGACCCGAGGTGGCATCGGCCGCTACTGCAGCAATCTCCGCTTCCGTGCTGCGCAGGGTCGTCAAGTTAAACTGGTTGGTGCGCTGGTGCATCTGCGCTATGCGCGGCAACGTGCTGAGGTCAAGAGGGCTCACGACAAGTTTCTGCTCCAGCCCCCGCAAAAACTCCGCATGGTTGCCGGCAGACGCCTTCCACTCCGTGGCACTGCGCGCGGCAGCGTAGTATGAATGCCGCGCGCTGTCCTCCCCTGTCAGCCGCACCGGCCAGGTCGCAACCTGGCGCCGTAACCAATGGGGCCGCTCGGCAGGGTCACTCGGCATTTCAGGGACCCGCACCTCGGGACATGCTCTGCGCATTGCATCGCGTTCTTGCGGGCTATCATCGAGGAAAAGAAAGCTATCCAGCCCGACATTCAGTTCAGCGGCCACCTCGCGAATGTTCTGCGGCTTGGGACTCCAGTTCACAGCCTTGGCCGCGAAATCTGTCGTTCTCAACACCATGTCCGGATGGCGCTCGAAGACGGTCATCGCGTCTTCGTTGTTCTTGCTTAGCGCGGCCAGCAGGATGCCCTGGTTGCGAAGCCGCAAGCATTCCTGCTGCAGATCTCTGAATGCGTTACCGGGAAAGTCGTGTCCGCATTGAAGCTGCTCGACGCCGTCATCGCCGTAGACACCGCCCCACAAGGTGTTGTCGAAATCGACCGCCAATACTTTGATCGGTCCACGGCGCAGCAATTGCCATGCATGTGCGAAAGCACGCGCCAGTGCGCGTGCCGCATCGGCCGAGTACGCTATACGACCATAATACCACAACTTGTGATCAACGTGGCGGGCGACTGGTAGATCTGCCAGAGCGACGTCGGCATCGACGACTAAGATGTTGGCGCTCGCCGCGGCCACCTCAAGTATACGCCTGTTGATCTCTTCGATGGCGCGGCGAACGCCGGCTGCGTGCCAGCCGTCGAGCAGACCCGCGCCGGGTGCCGAGGCGCACGGTATCGTATTGATCAGAAGCGGCGCTTTGGCGCGTTCAGAAAATGCTGTTAGGGCGCTCCCGAGAAACTGCAGGCGCTCGCTCCACCGCTGGACATGTTCGTCCGGCGGATTGCGCCAATCGAGCGGTGCAAAGCCGGCGAGATCCAAAACGAGAATAACCGCGTCATGCTCCTCGGCAGGGTTCGATAGTTCAGCGAGGGCCGTCCCGTACTCCGATTGCGAGACATCGGCCTGCCAGCCTGCTGCGGCGAAAGCGAGGGCGAGCGGACCCGCGAAAAGCTGCGTTGTAGAGAACCCCGTCAACCGCAGATGCGCAGTCGGTAGCTCACGCACACAATCTTGAAGGTGGGTGGCGACAATGCGTTGAAGGTCGTGCGTGCGGTGCGCATGTGCTAACGCAAGCTTGCGCGCAGCATCGGAAGGGCGGCTTTCGAGCAGGCGTCTGGCAATGGCCGCGACGACGTCTGCCTCGATGGTGTCATCTTCGATCAGGCCCGCGACCAGAGCGTCGATCTCGGCACCGCCATCGCCGTCGCGTGCGAAGCGGTTGACCCGCTGCAGCACTCGCAGATGCGGAGTGAGTTCGAGACCTTCCGTGGCAACGTGGCCCGCCATCAGGACGCTCCTCGCAAGCCATCCGGGGCATGGAACGCCAGCTTGCTCGAGGGTATCGAACATAATTGCGACCTTATCGGGGGGCACGGCTGACCAGTCCACAGCCGGGAGAATAGCACGGCGACGTGCGCACTCAGGGGCGACCTCGATCGCCATATCGATAAGCTTGCCAAGGGCACCCCCGGCATCGCGCTCATTCCTTCCCGATGCGGCAGGTTCGCGATGCTGCAAAGATGGATGTGATAGCGAAGACAATGGGCGCGCTCCTCAGATCATCGTCTCGCCGCCGGTGACGAGCAGATTGTCGCCGGTAATGAAGGAGGCATAGGGCGATGCCAACATCAGGACAGCGCCGGCAATATCCTCCGGCGTTGCCAATCTTCGCAGCGGTGTCCGCGATACCGTCATCTGCCGCATGCGGTCTGGAATGTTGGAGACAAGATCGGTCTCGGCCATTGACGGGGAGATGACGTTGACCCGGACGCCGTGGGGACCAACCTCCTGCGCAAGGTTCTTACACAAACCCAAGAGCGCGCTTTTACCGACGACGTACGGCATCCATCCGTGGGCAGTCCTGCCCAGCGCGGCTGACGAAAGAATTGTGATCACGCTACCCTGCGTGCGGCGCAACGCGGGAAGCGCCGCCTTCGTGACGTGAAACGCACCTCCGACGATATTCTCGAATGCTCCGACAAGATCGTCGAATGAAAAGCTCTCGAAAGAACCGGATCTAATCTTGGGACCGGCATTGTTGACGAGAATGTCGAGCTCGCCGTGGGAGGTGACCTCTCCCATCATCGCATCGACATGATCTTTTCTCGTAACATCAGCTTTTATGCTCCGGCACCAGCCGCCAGTGGCCTCGATGTCGCGCGCGATGCTCTCGGCTGCGCTCTGACTCCTGTTGTAATTGATCCAAACTTTGGCGCCGTGTTGCGCAAACAAATACGCCACTGCTCGCCCTATCCCGCGCGAGGCTCCGGTGATAAGGGCGGTGCGCCCCTCAAGCAGGCGGCCATCCGAAGCACTTACATGTGGCTTCGGCACCTCCTGCTCGGGAACGCGCAGCACCTTCACTTTTGCCTCTCCGCGCAGCACGATATCGTGAGGGGGCCGGGTGATTTCAGTGCGCAACGAGATGATGCGCGTATCGACATCGATCTTCTCTATAGTCGCGCAGGCTTCGACCGTGTCTCCGATGTAGACGGGCTTCGTGAAGTCAATTCTCTGCGACAAATACAGCGCGCCGCGACCCGGCACCTTCATTCCGACGAGTGTCGACAGCAGGCTTGCGCTGAGAAATCCATGAACGACGCGCTGCGCGAACTCCGTGCGCGCAGCAAATTCATCGTCAAGGTGCAGCGCGTTGTAATCGCCAGAAAGCCGGGCGAAAGCAGCCACATCCTCCGCTGTAATCGTGCGGGAAAGGCATTCCCTTTGGCCTACACGCAGCTCCAAGAGCCGGTCGAGACGCGGGGGCATGGCGGGCTCACTGATGTTGCTCATTGGAGCAAAGCGTTAGCGGCCAAAGTCGATAGACAAGTTGACTTCGGTTAAGCCGCGTTCTGCCACCCGGCGCTAAAAGCCAGGACATCATCATACCACTTGGCGACTGACGAGCCGATCTCGTGCACCGCAAGAGGCTGATCAGGAGACAGCAGCATGGCATCGACCTTCGAGACCGTGGCCAACATCATTTCCTCCGTAAGCGATGTGCCGCGCGATCAAATCACACCCCAAAGCCACGTTATGAAGGACCTTTCCGTCGACAGTCTCGCCTTCCTCGACATCACGTTCGAAATCGACCGCGCATTCACCATCCAGCTTCCCGTCGATGAGTGGCTGACGGCGGTCAACGAAGGAAAGCGCAGCGGCGACGATTATTTCATACTCTCCAACCTCTGTTCCCAGATCGATGCCATCCGCGCCACGGCTGCAGCCTAGAGGCGTCCAAAACTATGCGGCTTGAATATTTTCAGATGCTCGATGAGATCGAGCATTTTGACGGTCAGAAAGCGACACTCAGAGCCCGAGCCGCCGTTCCCGCCACAAGCCCGGTCTTCGAGGGGCACTTCCCGGGGGAGTCCCTAATGCCGGGCGTGCTGCTGCTTGAGGTCATGGCGCAGGCATCGGGCTATCTCATTCTGGCAATGAACGGCTTCTCCCGGATGCCGTTCTTCGCCAACGTGAAATCCGCAAACTTCCGCTCCTTTGTGCGCCCGAGCACCGAACTCGGCGTCACTGTCCATCGTATCCACGACGGCTCCGGCTACGCCGTCATGTCGGCCGCGATAGAGCGCGGTGGCGAAGTGGTGTGCGACGCGCAGCTCACGATGCGCAATGTCATCTTCCCCTCGGAGGCACTGCAGCAGCATGTATTGAGCGAAGGGCGTCGGCTCGGCCTGCTGGATTCGGTGGTCGCATGAGCGATGGTTCCCGGCGCGCCTGCATTACCGGTATAGGGCTTGTCAGTTCGCTGGGAGAAGGCATCGAGACCCATTGGGAACGCTTGTCGAATCCGCTGACAGCCAGCCCCGAAATCGACGAACGGCGCTTTTCTCCCTACCCTGTTCATCCGCTTGCGGCGGTGGCATTTGCGCAGCAGATCCCGCGGACGACAGACCAGCGGCAGATGGAGCGCTGGCAGAGGATTGGCACCTACGCAGCGGGCCTGGCGCTCGCCGATGCCGGAATCGCCGGCGATCAGGAACTGCTCGACCGGACCGATCTCAGTATCGCCGCCGGCAACGGCGAGCGCGACATTGCGTTCGACCAGCAGGTTCTCGCAAAATCTGATCGCGGCGCGGAGGCCGAAGGCGATCTTAACCAGCAACTGATGACGGGTCTCAGGCCCACGCTCTACCTTGGCCAGCTTTCCAATCTCCTGGCTGCCAACATATCGATCGTTCACGGCGCTACAGGTGCGTCGCGCACCTTTAAGGGCGAAGAGATGGCCGGTGTCTCCGCGCTCGAGAACGCGACGGCGCGCATTGAAAGCGGCGAATCTGATTTGGTGCTCGTGGGCGGCGCATTCAACGCCGAACGCGAAGACATCCTTCTCGCATGCGAGCTCGAGGCCTCAGTTTACCGCGGTGCCCCCTTCCGGTCCGTTTGGGAGCGGCGCGAGCACGGCGGCGGTGCGGTGCTCGGATCTATTGGCGTGTTTCTCGTCGTCGAGTCCGCATGCAATGCGCGCTCACGCGGGCACGACGCTTACGCGCAGATAGAAGCTGTCCGATCCGACAGGAGGCGAAGGCGCCCCGGCGAGGCAGCGGCGGCCATGGCGCATATCTTCAAGGCATTCGCCCTTCAGCCGGACATCGCCCTACCAATCTTGAGCGGAGCGAGCGGGATCGAGCCGGGCACGAGCGAGGAGCGTGATTTTATTGCACACCTGCGCACGGCCGGTATTCGCCCCGTCGTGCGCGCATTTGGCAATGTGCTCGGCCATACCCGCGAAGCGCACTTCCTGGCGGGCGTGGCGCTCGCCGCCATCGCGATCTCTAAAGGCACCTTCTACCCGCCATTCTGCGGAGCATCGCCAGAAGACCGTGCGGACGTGGAGCCCGACCATATCCTCGTGACGACCTTGGGGAGCTGGCGTGGAGAAGGCGCGGGCATCATCGCGCGTGCAGAGTGAGAACCGCACCGTGAAAAGCGCGTACATTGACAGCAAAGGCCGCCCGCTTGTCGCCATAACCGGCGCCGGTGTCGTAACTTCGCTCGGAATCGGCAAACGACAGAACTGGGAAAAGCTCGTCGCAGCGCAGTCCGGCATCCGCCCCATCACTCGTTTTCCAACCGATGGCCTCAAGACAACGATTGCAGGGACGGTCGACGACCTCGGCATCGAGCCCTACTCAGCCTATGAGCTCGCATCGACGATGGCCGAGGTCGCCGCTGCCGAGGCTATAGACCAGGCGCGCATCGGCGGACACAGAAGCTTCCCTGGTCCGCTCATCATTGCAACGCCGCCATCGGAACTCGAATGGCCGCAGCTCCGGGAAATATACGAGGCGGGCGATCCTGAGCTGAGTGGCTACGCGCGGCTTTTGGGAGCGGCGCGCCAAGGTCAGTTCGGCGCGCTGGCGAGCCACATCCGTTTTGCCGCTATTGCCGACAGGCTCATGGAACGCTTCGGCACGCGCGGGGAGCCTCTGACCATATGCACGGCCTGCGCATCGGGCTCCACCACAATCCAGATCGGGGTCGAAGCCATACGCTACGGTAAAACCGACGCTGCACTCTGTGTAGGCACGGACGCAACGGTGCATCCTGAAGGCCTCGTGCGCTTCTCCCTTCTCTCTGCCCTTTCAACGCGCAACGATGTTCCGCAGAAGGCCTCGCGCCCGTTTTCCAAATCGCGCGATGGCTTCGTGATGGCGGAAGGCGCCGGTGCGCTCGTACTCGAAAGCTATGCTGCGGCCAAAGCCCGTGGAGCCACAATTCTCGGAATTGTGCGCGGCTGCGGTGAAAAGGCGGACGCCTATCACCGCACGCGCTCGCACCCCGACGGGCGCGCCATGATCGGCGCCCTACGCAGGACGCTCGCTGACGCGGACACGAAGCCGGACGAGATCGACTACGTCAACGCGCACGGCACGAGCACGCCCGAAAACGACAAGATGGAGTGCTTCTCCTTGGCGGCGATATTCGGCGATCGATTGCCGCACGTACCGATTAGCTCCAACAAGTCTATGGTGGGCCACACGTTGATCGCAGCAGGCTCCGTCGAAGCGGTTTTCACCGTCCAGACGCTTCAGACGGGCGTCATTCCGCCAACCATCAACTACGACGATCCCGATCCCGCCTTAGCCATCGATGTCGTCCCCAACGTGAGCCGCACGGCCGACGTGCGCGTCGCGCTGTCCAACTCCTTTGGCTTTGGCGGACAGAACGTGTGTGTCGTCTTTTCCCGGGACCTCCAATGAAAGATCAAGCACAACTCGCGACGCTCCCCTCGCCGGGCAAACCGGGCGATGGGCGCATGTATGCAGCGCAACTGGTTCGCGAGCGCTGCGTCGAGATCGGCGAGATCGATGCTCCGCCCGGTCCGTACCCGGATGAGGTCCAAATCCGGATACGTGCCGTTGCGCTCAACCATATCGATGTCTGGAGCTGGCGCGGCATGGCATTCGCCAAGCGTGCCCTTCCCCTCACACTCGGCGCAGAGGCTGCCGGTGAGGTAATCGCCGTCGGCGCCAGCGTCGACCACCTCGCCGTTGGCGACATCGTATCAATCTACGGGGCGCGGACATGCGGAGTGTGTGCTCCATGCCGCGACGGGCGCGACAATTTCTGCACCGACCTTTCCGCCATGTATGGCTTTCACATCGATGGCTTCCTCCGTCAGCGCGTGAATATTCCCGCCCGGCTCGCGGTGAAAGCGCCAGCGGGACTCGATGCTACCTTGGCCGCGTTCGCACCGATCACGTTCGGTACCGTCGAACATATGCTATTCGACAACGCGAAACTCCAAAAGGGGGAGACCGTTCTCGTCCATGCAGGCGGCAGCGGCATCGGCAGCGCTGCGATCCAGCTTGCCAAGGCCGCGGGCGCACAGGTCATCACGACGGTCGGTAGCGAGCGCAAGGCGGCCATGGCCACAAAGCTCGGTGCCGACCATGTCATCAATTATACCGAAGAGCGCTTCGGACGGCGCGTCCGCAAACTTACCAATGGTCAGGGCGTCGATGTCGTCTTCGAACATGTGGGTCCTGCCACATGGGAAGACAGCTTGCTGTCCCTCAAGCGCGGCGGACGACTCGTCACCTGCGGTTCGACGACGGGCGTCGCTGCAAAGACAAACCTCTACATGCTGTTCCAGCAGCAGTTGCGCCTAATCGGCAGTTTCGGCTGCCGTATCGAGAATATGCGAACCGTGATGGAGAAGCTGGCCGCGGGTCAGGCTTATCCCGTGATCGACACCGTCCTTCCCCTTAAAAGCATCGAAACCGGATTGGACCGCCTCGAGCGGCGCGATGTGTTCGGCAAGATCATCGTAAGTCTCTGACGAGGAGCCTGGCATGCGCGACGAGGGAAGAGATGTGCTAATTACCGGCGTTGGGCTGGTCAGCTCGCTCGGCAGGGACACCGGCGAACACGTTGCGCATTTGCGCAACGGTGGCGGCTACATGGTCGATGAGCAACGCTTTGCACCTTACTGCGTCCATCCGCTTGCACCGCTCGACTTTGCCCAGCAGATCCCGAAGAAGAGCGACCTCAAGCAGATGGAGGCGTGGCAGCGCATCGGCGTTTATGCCGCCGGGCTCGCCCTTTCAGACGCCGGCCTCGCTGGCGATGCCGGATTGCTGCAGCGCACGCACCTCGTTGTTGCTGCCGGCAGTGGCGAGCGGGATATCGGCGTCGACTGCGATGTGCTCGACAAGCTCAGCCAGATCGACGACAGCACCGCGCTAGCAAAGCAGGTGCTACCGAGCGCGCTTCGCCCGACACTCTTTCTCGCTCAGCTTTCCAACATGCTGGCCGGCAACATATCCATCGTGCATGGGGTTACCGCTTCGTCGCGCACGTTCATGGGCGAAGAGGTCGCCGGACTCGCGGCAATCGAGAACGCGTTCCGCAGAATTGCTGCCGGGCAGATCGACATCGCCATTGTCGGCGGAGCGCTCAACGCCGAGCGTGAAGATCTACTGCTAGGGTATGAGCTCGGCCATAACTTATGGAGGGGCAGCTACGCTTCCGTCTGGGACCGCGCGGAGGGTGGCGGCGGCTTTATTCCGGGGGGCGTGGGCGCCTTTATCGTGCTCGAATCCCGTGCGCATGCCGAGGCGCGCAGTGCCGAGCCATACGCACGAGTTGTTGATGTCGCCACCGGCCACTGCGATCGCACCGATGGCGCTACGCAGCGTGTCCTGCAAGAGCTCTATGTCCGCATGCATGAGAAACCCACGGGTCCGCTCACGGTTCTCAGCGGAGCGAGCGGTGCCGCTCCTGTGACGGGAGAGGAGATCGCCTTCATAAACACGCTGCCGTCCCACGGTGCAGAACCGATCGTGCGGGGCTTCGGCAGCACCTTCGGACACAGCGTAGAAGCGCAATTTCCGACCGGACTTGCCCTGGCTGCCCTCGCCTGCCGCCATAAGCTTACTCCGAAGGAGATGGGCAACGCCGAAATTGAGCGGCCATTCTCCAGCTCGACCGCACACGCGCTCGTGACCTGTGTCGGTCACTGGCGCGGCGAAGGAATGGCGCTGGTTGGAGCCGCATGAGGAATCCATGACGAACGATCATCGAGATGCAATGGGGCGCCCGCTCGTCGCGATCACAGGAGCGGGAATTGTCACATCGCTCGGCCGCGACAAGGCCGAAAACTGGGCGGCGCTCACCGCGGGTAAATCGGGCATCAAGCGTATAAAGCGATTTCCGACGGATGGGCTGCGCACCAACTTTGCTGCCACGGTCGACTTTCTCACCGGCGAGGCCTCACCTGCCCCGGCGCTTACCATCGAGCTGGCAAAACATGCGGCCGACGAAGCGATCCGCGAGGCTGCGATCGGCGCGCAAGGCCACTTTCCAGGTCCGTTGTTCCTCGCCACGCCGCCCGCTGAGCTCGAATGGCCGCAACGGAAGGCTCTCTACCATGCGGGTCGGAACTCGGGACTGACCGGTTATCAGCGTCTTGTCGATGCCGCTCGGGAAGGCCAGTGGGACGAGATGAATTCCCTATTCCAATTCGCCAGCGTCGGCGAGCACCTCGCCCAGCAATTTGGAACCCGGGGCATTCCTGTCTCCGCATCAACCGCCTGCGCATCCGGCGCCACCGCAATCCAACTCGGCGTCGAAGCAATCCGCCGCGGGGAGGTCGACGCTGCACTCTGCGTGGGCACCGATGCGTCGGTTCAGATTGAGGCGCTCATCCGCTTCTCGCTGCTTTCAGCACTTTCGACGCGGAACGATCAGCCGGAGCAAGCATCCCGGCCATTTTCCAAGGATCGCGATGGATTCGTCATGGGCGAAGGCGCAGCAGCGCTGGTCCTCGAATCCTATGCAGCGGCGGAGGCACGCGGCGCTACCGTTCTGGGCTTCGTGCTCGGTTGTGGCGAGCGCGCCGACAACTATCATCGCACGCGCTCGAAGCCGGACGCTTCCGCCATCATCGGCGCAATCGCAAATGCCATCAGCGATGCTTGCATTCCCGCCACGCAAATCGATTACGTCAACGCCCACGGCACCAGCACGCCGGAAAATGACAAGATGGAATATCTTGCACTCAAGCACGTACTCGGCGAACATCTTATGGCAACGCCGATCAGCTCGAGTAAATCTATGATCGGACATACCCTATCTGCGGCCGGCGCAATCGAAGCGGTGATCTCTTTGATGACCATCCGCAACGGGACGCTACCGCCCACGATCAACTACGATGTTGCAGATCCCGAAATCCCGCTGGACGTCGTGCCGAACGCGGCTCGCCCGGCGCGTGTCGAAACGGTGCTGTCGAACTCGTTTGGCTTCGGCGGGCAGAACGCGGCGCTGGTGCTTGGCGCACCGTAACGCGGCGTGCGCTCAGGGCGCTGCCACGCCTTGGGGCAAGGTGCGCACCCCCATGCCAGCGACGATCTGATGGCTCGTGAGCCGCGTCGACGCCCACCCGCGCACGGGCTCCTCGCCCTTCAGCCACGCCGTAAACTGCGCCCACAGATCGAGCGGCAGCGCGCTTCCGTCGAAATTCTGCAGCGGCACGCGATAGTCCGCAGACGTGAATTTGTACTCCACGAAATAGGACAATCGCGGGACGCGGATCTCCAGCCCGATCACGAGCTGAGCGGCGGGGCCGGCGTATTGATAGGCATAGGTGCGCCCCTGCAGGCCTTTCATCTGCACTTCCGTGTGGGGAAGCGCCACCCCTAAGCCACCACCCAGGTAAGGGCTGAAGGTGGCGCCGAGGGACGGCAGACGGCGCAGCCAATTCAAGGTGAGCAGGTTGTGGCCGTGCGTAAACTCAAGCTTGTGGAAGACGTCACCGACCACCGCTTCAGCGGGCAACTGCTGTCCATCCAACCCGCCCGATAGCTTCACGCGCTGATCGAGCGGCGCATAAGCTTTCGAGTGCATGAAATCCAGCATGACGCCATCGGACCGGCCGGGAAGCCATTTTGCAATGCGAATGCCGTAGTAGATGGGATCGTCAAACGCCTTGCCCTGCCAGTCCACGTCGTGGACCGTCATCTCGGCGCCGCCCCGCTCGATGCGCACATCGCTAGCGTGGGTATAGGGGCTGCCTCCATAGGCCGCGAAAAGGTATTCGCCGCCGCGGTAGCGTACGCGCTCCAGCATTTGCGCGCGGGCCGCCTTCGCGGAGTCATCTTCCTCATCGCCCGTCGCCTGGGACTGCTGCACAATCAGCGGCGCGATGGGTTGGGAGCCATTGAGCGCGTAGCAGGTTGCAGAGACCATGCCGCAAACACTGCAGGCGGCGCTAAATGCTTTCCGCCATCGCGCTCTCGCTTCGGCTGGCGGCTCGCCAAAGGCGATCGCGCTGTGCTTGTGGAGTGCGCCGTCAAAGCGCGCGGAAACTCCAGTCTTGATGCTTCTGTCTACCGAAGTATCCACGACGCCCCCCCTCCGGTGATCCTCACGCTTTAGCTAGGCTGGGAGTGCTGCGACGCGCATAACGAAAGTCAATTAGTCCCGGGACATCTCACCGAGGTGATCCCCGCCAGCCACGAGGCCGCGCCAAGCAATGCAGATCGGTGGGGTGCGTCGCCGTGGGGAGCGCGGGGCACGGGCATTGGCTACAGCCACGGCGCGCACTCGAAGCTAGGTGGGCTCACTCGACGGGCTACGCAGCACGCAGGCAGCAGAACGAAGAGCTTGAACGAGCCCACCGGGAGCGTTCAATCACGACCAGATTCCGGCTCCTCTGGATGAAGGTCACATCAACACCGGTCTGCGCACAAATTGCGCCGCAATGTTGCTCAATCCGTTCCCGTGTTTGCTTTCATACCCCGGCGATTAAGGAACAGGGTGGCGATCTCGCGGCAATTCAAGTTCGCAAGATCAGTGTAGCTCTGGCTGTTCGTTCTCGTTGCTATCATTGATTGAGTTGACGACTGACCATTAAGAAGAACCCGCTCGGACGGCAACTTATCAATCCTGCTGCGATATTCTCCAGGCGACACACCAAGCTGCTTCTGAAACAGCTTGCTAAAGGCGCTTGTGTCATTGTAGCCGACATCCCAAGCGATCTCATCGATGCCTTTCCTGGTAAACTCGAGCATTTCCCTCGCCTTACCAATCCTGATGCGCTGACAGTATTCAGTCGGCCGCATTCCTGTAGCCTTAACGAAGCGTCGCAAGAATGTGCGCGCCTCGAGCCCTGCAATCGCAGCCATTTCCGCCGAAGTTACGCCCTTCGCGCCATTCGCGAGCAGCCACCGCTGAACCTTCAAAATTGCACCGTCGCTGTATTGCAAACTGGGCAAAAACCCGCCTAAAAACGTTAGTTCGGGCGCGTGCGGCTCAACAATTAGGTATCTAGCTGTTTCCGACATTATGGCTTGGCCGAAAATACGCAATACAAGCCACAGGGCCAAGTTTATCCAAGACATGAGACCGGAGGCACTAACGATATCGCCGTCATCAATTAGAAGCTTATCCGCCGTCACTACGACGTCCGGGAATCGCTCCCTAAACGCATCCACGAATGCCCAATGCGTGGTTGCCCGCCGGCCAGAAAGAAGCCCGGTTTCGCCAAGCAGAAACGCACCAACACATACGGAACACAGAATCGCCCCGTGTCCGTGCGCCCACAACAGCCAACGCACTTCGGTTTCCAGCAGGTTCGCGGCGACTGGCTCTTCGAGAGAAGGTGGAATAATTATAAAACACGGTGCGTGAGGAGAATTCGGTTGCGTGTCAAACGCACACACCAATCTATTTTCCCCATCACGGGTCCAGTGGCTGACGCGCATCAGCGAATCGACCCCTTTAGTTCTTGCCATTCTATTTGCTAGCATCAATATGTCCGTCAAACCAAGGATCGATGCCAGTTGCGCGCCAGGGTAATTCAATAGTGCGATTTCCGCCCTCTGCTGCCCCTCATTCGTCTTCGCCCTAGTTGAGTTGGACATTTTCTTGCTCGGCGTTGGGTGGCCAGTGGTTGGCATAAGCCGCCGACTGCATGCGCATTTGTGCGAATTGCGAGGTGGATGCCATAAGCGTCATACAGTCACCGGTTTCACGGGCCCATTGCTTTGAAGAGAAAGCACCGGGTCATGCCCCGGTGCGCCAAGACGGTTCAGAAGAGAATTACAGCTCCAACCGAAAGCTCATCGAGGTCTTTGCAGCCATTCGCGCAAAGCACCTCATCGGAGAAGCTGTACTGGCGATACTTTATGAAAGTGGTCATCGCAGCCGCGTCAATCTCTTGGACAAGACCAGCGCCCCAAAGCTGGAATTTCGACGATTGCGATACGCCTTCCTCGCTCACCATATACTCCGCGTATGGCACGGTGGCGCCGAGGCTCACCCAGTTCCGCCTGATGCCGGCCTTCAAATACCACACATCGGGATTGAGACCGGCTTGCTCGCGGGCTTCATCGGTGATTTTCCCGTAGTTGACCAGTCCAAAGATACCCGTGCTGATGTGTTGAACGTACGCCCCCACTTGATAATAGTCGGCATCAGTAAGGGCCGCGCCTTGGAACTCGTCATGGTCCTTTCCGTAGAACATCGCCACGCCGAGATTGAAACCGGCGTGCTCACCGCTATATCGGAATCCGATATCCCAGATGTCGTCTTCTCCCCACGAGCCGCTGAACGACAAGCCTCCCCATACCGGGGAATCGTAACGAACGATCTCAAAGGGTACGCCCAAGCAGTCTCCCGGATAACATGCGCCGGTCGAACCCCATATAAGTGGCACACCGCCGTTCATCACAAACCCGCCGTTGTTGTTCCTGATCTTGAACGAGAACGCACCGGAAATTATCCAATTCGCCGGTATCAGCGTACCGGACGCGTCTATCAGTACGACGCCGTTGTCTGAAGGCGGAGATTGCAGCCCAACACTGAGTTTGCCAAGATCATCGCTTTTGATGAACCAGTACGATTCATACGCCTGCGCCGACCTAGCGACTCCTGACAGCAGGCCGGGCCCGACAGGTCCTTCTTGGCTCGTCGTAAGGCTGTCGGAGTCGATCAACTCGATGTGCATTACGTATCCGGCCGTCCACCCTGGGCTGATGGCCGCCTCTCCAACGAAGCGGATTCGACTCGCCAGCGCCGTCCCAAGCCCCGTGACGTAGGCGTTCTTCTCGAACCCGTCGTTCCAATACGTCAGCTGGTTCCCCACCCAGCCCGACAAGGTCAGAGAGACTTTTCGGTTCCCTTTATGGGCTGTCGTTACCTCGAGTTCCGCGATCCGCTTTTCCAAATCGGCGCAGCAATTCCCCTCAAGATCTCCCGCCTTTACCGCAGAAGTCATGACGCAAAGTGCCGCGAAAATTCCGAGTGTTACTTTACGCATTTTTTCTCCGGTTTATCGCAGACGCCAATCCCTCGTCTTTTATTTTATTGCGTGCGCCCGGTGTGCCGCCCCGTTTCATCAATGCACGCGCATGCCTTTTTCAACAGCTCAACGTCGTCTGAAAGCGCGCTCAACTCCTTCATGCATTGCTCCTGCGCAGTCAACGGCCTCGGATTGGACCCAGCCCATAAAGCGGCCGCCGTCACGCTAAATCCGAACACACACAGAACGCCAACGGCAACAACGTTCGGTTTGCTCTGGATCGGTCTTTTTATCCACTGCACAGTTTTGCCCCACGCCTAGTTCACCAGTTTAAATGTTCCCCTCATTCCGGCTTCTGCATGCCCTAATAAATTGCACGAAAACTCCACGTCAATTTTCTCTGCCACCCTCCAGATCAATTCTTTTGTTTCACCCGGCTCTACAGTGACGACGCGATCGCCACTGTGGACCATGTCGGGCTTTAACCTCATGAGTGCTTGCATCAGTCTATTTTCTTCGGGTGACGCCAAACCGAATTCATGACGCGCTTCACCGCTGTTTCGGACAACGAAGCGGATTACCTCCCCAGCCCTCACTTCGATTTCACTGACACCGAATGTCATCTCCGTCGCGTCGAGTTCAATCGTTCTGGTCGGCGCCGTTTCTTGATTAAAAGCCGCTGCGAGCAACGGGGTCTGGCCGTGGGAATGGGCAAGTGGGCCGATATGGGCATGATAGTGGCTAAGCTTCCAATCGTCTGTTTCTTTGACGAATAGTTTGGTTACGAGCACTTCGGGGAGATGAACGTACGACCCGGATTTGCGCCTCACCAAAGCCGCTTCGAACGACCCCACCATCCACGCCTTATTCCCAGAAATGTGAATCATAGTCTGTGTCGTACGGGGAATCTGGACGCCTCGGTTGTGCTCGAATAATGCTTTCCAGCTCGCCATCACATTTGCGCGTCCAAAAAATGGGACCTCGCCTTCCGGTTGAATTGCGGTAACATCTTCAGTGGACGCCCAGACCTTATCCATTTCCTCCATGTCTCTATTCCTCAACGCCCGATAAAAGGTGTCATCAACCGCACGGATTTTCTCATCCGTCGTGGTAACGAGGGGGCGTATCCCACTCTCCTCATCGGTCGCTGTTGGTGGTTTCATGCCGGGCTGATGAGCGTGATAGTGGACGAGGAGCCATTTTCCTTTCCGACGCTCAAATATCTTGGTGGCGAGCATACTGGGAAGCGTAACCGGCTGGCCCGTTTGCGTCTGAAACGCTTCGAATTGAGTTGCGTCGATTACAAGAGCCGTATCCCCATCTTCATTGCCACTTGCTTTTATAAAGCCGGCTAGACTTTGCAGCCTGATGTCTCTGTTATGATCGAACGTGTATTGCCACGTGTTCCTCACATTATCCCAGCCGAAGGCCGGGGTCGCTGCTGCTGGAAAAAGGGCCGATATATATTCGTCCTTTGCCCACAGCTGCGACATCGCCCAGAGATCGCGGTTGGCAAAGGCATCCAAAACCGCTTCATTTGCTAGCTTCAGTTCGTCCTGCAGTTGCGTGTCGACACTGCCGGCTTGCGCTACGGCATTTCCTACCTGATCAGCAGACGCCCGGTCGAGCTGAGCAACTAGAACTGCAAATGCGAGAACCGCGCTGCAGCAGTGCATCACGGCAATGTGGAATCTGCTCATCTGTACTCCCCCCGGGGCCTTTCGGAAGACTGCGGCTCGTGCTCCTTCACCTCAAAGAGCAGCCTCTTTTTTACGTAATGACCCTGGCTAACCGCCCCGCCACCGAGATAGAATTCAAGGTCGGCAGAACGCATGCCGCTGTCTCGGCTCAAGATACCCATCACTCGGTATCTTATGTTGACGCCGCGAAAGGGTTTGGTTTCTCGATTTCGCTGATAGAATTTCAGCGCGAGCCAGCGATACCAACTGTGTGGGTCTAGGCTGGCCGAGAAATCGCCTTGCTCCACTGCGCGAACCTCAGGCGACAGCAACTCCTGCGCCGAGCGCACGTCGATGGCGGATTGAGCGTCGCTCTTATTGTAGATTTTGACGAGAAAAGGCGTCCATTTCCCCTGCTCAAGAATCCGATCGCCGGGGTTCGGACTCGCGGCTTCAGCCTTCAACCAAGCCTCGTCGTCAATACGAATTTCGACCCAGCAGTACCGATCGACCACGTCCTGAATTTTACCTTTAGCCTCGTCTCCGGTCAGGGACCAGGCCGCTTCCAGAAGTCGTCGGTCAGCTTCAGCGATGGGATGCCCAAGAGCGGCGAGGGACTCGACGGCGACCTGACTTTCCTCGATCAGATTTTCAAGACTCACATCATCAACTTTGCGTATCTGCGCGCTGCCTTGACTGAGCCAAGCAAACTGCAGGATCGCCACCGAAACCAGCGCCGTCGCGATACGGCCCATTTTTCGCTGCGGCATGACTAAATTTAACCTCCATTGTGGAGAGCCAATGAGGCCGTCTTGTTATCGACGCGCGGAAGCAGGGCGGAGCAAGACGTAGCTCCACCCTGCTGTTCAGCGATTAGTCTTGAGAAGCTTCGCTCAGCCGCTTCGCGTACACTCGATACGCGTAGTCATATGCGGCCTTTGCCTCTTCGTAGTCCTCCGGCCGCCAGCCATGTCGCTTTACTTCAAAGGCTTGCTGCAGCGCCGCAATATTCCATTGCAGGCTCTTCGCGACGCGGACAGGTTTGTTATCGACCGTCACCCAAATGGGGTTCGTATGGCTTGCGCCAAGAACCCGGAGGGCCACCCAGGAACTCTTCGAGATCGCAACCTCGAACTCGACTTTCTGCTGGGAACCATCGGCAATCACGGTCTTGCTCTGGACAGGCTCGCCATTGACGATGACCTCGAGCTTGACCTCGCGACCGCTGCCAATCCGCGATCGCTCGAGATGCCACCATGGAATATTCCGCCAGCTGACGCCCAACACCGGAATATCCTGGATCTTAATCGCCTTGGGCTCTGGCATCGGCTGGTAAGTCGTCGCCTGTGACTCCATCGGATAGGGAACACCAAGCACCTGTACCGTTTCGGGCTCGACCGGAAGGTAAGCCGCAAAATCCGCAGTGACCTTCACAGTTCCAGCCTTATCGAGCTTTACCTCCTCGCCGAGAATGCGAGACGGTTCGGTGTTGTTGATCTTGAAGTTCATCAGATGGCTACGGCCGTCCGACACGTAAGTCGTTCGACCCTCGGCGATGACCTTCATGGTCTTGTCGTAATCAACTGCGCCCGTCCCCGTCTTCACGTAGGAACGGCCTCGACCGATGGAGTCGCCGTTGATACAGGGCCAATCCGTTTCACCGCCAATCAGCGTCCGGAAGCCTGCGTTCAACGTGTGATACCAAATGTTGAGTTCTGAAACGAAGTTCGTGTTTCCGACACCGATCCAATCGACCGCTCCATGTGTCACGGTCATGATGTATTCATTGGCGCCAATGCTATCCATTGGCGGAGTGATGTAGTTCGGTAAATCGGTTGTCTGAACGTCCAGTCCAAAGCCGGAATGTGTATAGCTGCTCAGCCCGCCTTGAGACTGGACCCACTTCAACACAGGAAGCGTGTAACTTGGCCAATCCTTCATCCGCTTCGCGCCGGGATAGTCGATAACCTTGATGCCATGACCACTGGTGTGCCCGCCCGCGGCGCTTGGGAACTGTGAGATTTCAAGGTTGTGAGTGACGACGTTCTTTGCCGTCGACACGGGCGACGGCTTGCCCGTGAAATACTTTTCCTTCTGGTAATAGAAGTTCGGACCCCAGATCATGATGTCAGCGATATCCAAATCTTCGCCGACCGCATAGCGCATCATATCTTCCGGTGTCAGGCCATACGTGGGATCGTTATAATGCAGGCAACCGGCAGTGTGGACGTGCTTGTCATCGCTCGTGTAACCAAGCTGTTGCGTATTGATCCAACGTTTGAGGTCTATTTTGACAGTTGGCGTTTCCCCTGAGGCCACCGTCACATTCCTTACCTGGCTCAGGTAATGAGGGCCGCGCTTGATATCAAAGGTGTACTCTCCGGGAGGAAGCTCGATCGTTTCACCGTCGTATCGATAGACGTGGTTTTGGAAGAAAAGATCCGGCGCATATCGCTTGGAACGGTATGGGTAGACGCGATCCAACTTATCCTTGACCAGCAGCCGAGCCGCCGTCGGTGACCCATCCTCATCAAGGATCGAGAGCTTGACCGGAACTGCGGGCTCCACTTCAAAGCTCATTTTGGTTTCACCGCGCAAGCCGGGATTACCCGCCGTGTAAGGAACTGATCCTGTTCCGCTTGAGCGGAGACCCCCAATATTGAACGAAAGCCGCATACTACGGATACCATCGTCGCGGCTATAAACCTGCAAAATCGCATACTCGACGCCCAAACCGGACAGGTTTTTTGAAAGCGGCGCATTTTGGTATAGATTTACCGCTGCCCAGCGGTCCTTAGTCGGAACAAACGACAGATCTCCGTGCGGCGGCCACAGGTTGCCAGCTTCGTTCTGTAGTTCGGGCTGCGGAGGCTCCTTGTACGGGTAGCCGCCACCCCAGGACCCCCAGGTGGTGCCAATATGAAAGTGTTTTTCGAGCATCACATCGGTGAATTGGTCTTCATAAACGCTGCGCTCGACTTGCATTCGTGAAAAGTCGTACGGCATGGCTGCCTCAGGACTATCAACATCAAGAACATCCGTTGATTTAGCCCTGTTCACAATTTTTACGAGGAACGGAGTCCAACCGTTTTTGGTCAATTTCGCAATTGCGGCAGATGTTGGAGAGACATTTACCTTGCGATTTTCATCGATTTCAACAACCACCAAGCTCATGGGGTCGAGAATTTTCTGGATCTGGACGGTGGCTTCAACGTCCGGCAGCTCGGTTGCTTTTCTCAACATCGCCCGATCGGCTTCAGGCATCGGCCGCCCCAAGAAGGTGAGCGCCTCCAGCAGCCCTTCCACCTGTACGGTGAGCGGCTGCTTTGACACACCGTCAATGATGGGCACCTGAGAATGGGCAATTCCGGTCCCGAAGAGGATCGACAGGACTGTTATCGTCGCTATACTTGCTCGCTTTTTGTTTTTTTTCATCTCCACCCCTAAGCATTTCATTGCATTCTCCGCCGGTTACTAGCCACGGTTGCAAGAGCACGCCAGGTGCATCGGACGACACCATCCGCTCGCTTCAACTCTGAGATGCTCAATCTAAACAATGCTATGGTGGTTACGCGCGATCGATGTTCGTAACGGACATTTCTCACGCCTAAACTGACACAAAAGCTGAGTTCGTGTGCCCCAAGTGGCCCTCCTCGCCCGAGATCAAGCATGAAATTATTTGATTGAATTAAAACGCGCAGGGAGTATGTCGGCGGCCAGCCCTGCAAGGGCTCGTCAAGAGCGACCAGATTTTCTGGCTATCCAAGACGTCCGCTACTCGTTCGCGAGCGTCTCTTCACCTCGACACGCTTCAACATCAAGGCCCAGCACGTATTGCGCGAGTTGAACACGCACCGCCGGGCGCAATCATGAGTCAGATTATCCTCGCGGTCCCCGATGCCGGTGAGAAGACTATGGCCAACGTGTAGGTCCGAAGACGTTCTACTCTGGCGATCAGGTGCGCGACCTCGCCGAAAGCCTGAGTCTTCAAAAGCCGAGCCGCAAATGGCCGCTCGTTCCACGATCATTGCTCACCGTCCGAGCATCCAATCGGCATTTGGGACGCTCACGCTCGGTCATGATCCGAGGCGACGCGCCATTCTCGGCCGCGCGCGAACACCACCGTCGGCCATCGATCGCCATAGCGCCTGAGGCACCGGCTCGCCCACATCCCAGGCGGGTTCCTTCACTGGAGGCTTTCCGACGACGGCCCGGGCGCCCGCGCGCCGCCCATCTGGTCCAGCTACTGTCAACGCGATTCAGCGAACGGTCATGCTTTGAACTCGGGCGAGTCCACGCCAATAGCAAAAACCGTCGGCAGCTCTTGCGAGGCTCTACTTCGCGACCATCAGTCGGATCGCCGGCCTGGGATACTCCTTTCAATCCGCAGAAGTTCCTTCTTCAAATCCGCAGCTATGTGATCAATGAAAGCTCGCACAACGCCCCGCTTGGCTCGGTCGGCTGGGAATACGATGTGTGCGGGAACCGCGGGCGGTTCGAAGTCTGCAAGGATAAGAACCAAGCGCCCGGCAGCGATGTGGTCGGCGACCTGATAAGATCGGGCGCAGATGATGCCCTGCCCCCGCAGCGCCGCGCCGATAACTGCCGACTGGTGGTTCACGCTCAGCCGCGTATGAACTCGAATAGATCGCACGCGGTTTTTCCGCTCGCCGACCACACTGAACGGCCATAGCTCAGCGTCACTATCTGCGTTTAACCCGATGCAGTCGTGCTGATCGAGGTCGTTTAACATTGTCGGCAAACCGCGCTCCGTTAAGTACGCGGGAGATGCGCAGAAGAGAATGCGCACTTGGCCGATCTTAATCGCAGCCAGCGTTGAATCGGGCAACGGCGCGAGACGGATCGCAAGATCCACACCTTCACCGATCAGATTGACCAATCGGTTGCCCAGCAGGGCACGGACAGAGGCTTGCGGATGAGCTTGCAGGAATGTCTCGACGGCAGGCATCACCTTGAGACGCCCAAAGAGTTCGGGCGCAGTCATGACGATGCCACCTCGGAGCGCCGAGCTAAACTTCTCCGGCGCAACTTCGTCAAGCTTGAGCAAGACCTCACGCCAAGTCTCCAAGTGCCGCTCACCGGCGGGTGTGAGGCTAAGTTGGCGCGTAGATCGCAACAGCAAGGTGGTACCGGCATAGTGTTCTAGAAGCGCCACCGCTCGAGTGACCGCCGCAGGAGAGCGGCCGTGCCGCCGCGCAGCGGCCGCGAGCGAACCTTCGTCCACCGCCGCTACGAACAATTTCATCGCATCGAGCCGATCCATCGTTGCAGAACGTGCAATCAAGTCGTGCGGAAATCAATCGTTCTATCAAATTATGATACGCATACATTCGAGTCTCGCTGGACTGAAGGAGACTTCGATGAATTTGCGCCGCCCGGAACTTCCTCGCCGCTCTGCTCTCGGCCTGCTCGCAGCAGGGCCGATGATGCTGCCAGGGATGAAAGTCGCATTGGCTGCGCCAGCGCTCCCAAATGCGGATGATAACCGAGGCTCTGTTGTTCGGTACCGCACGCAGAAAGTGGGCGAGGTAGACGTATTCTACCGGGAGGCAGGCTCAGAGGACGCACCGGTGATCCTGCTGCTTCATGGATTCCCATCTGCCAGCCACATGTTCCGCGACCTCATTCCGGAACTAGCCGGTCGGTATCGTGTCATCGCACCCGACCTTCCTGGATTCGGTCAGACCAAAGCGCCACCGCGCGGTCAGTTCACCTATAGCTTCGAGGCCTTGGCAGACGTCATCGGCGGGTTCGTCGATGCGATGGCGCTGAACCGTTACGCGCTCTACATCTTCGATTACGGCGCTCCCGTGGGTCTCCGGCTGGCGATGAGGCACCCCGAGCGCGTCACCGCGATCATCTCGCAGAACGGCAACGCCTATCTTGATGGATTCAGCAACAACTGGGGATCCTGGCAAGCCTATTGGCGCGAGCCCAGCGAGGCGAACCGCGAAGCCTGCCGCGCATCGCTTTCGCCGGAGACGATCCGCAATTTTCAATATGGTACCGGATCTGATCTGACCCTGTTGTCGCCCGACGGATACGAACTCGACATCGCCTACATGGCGCGACCGGGGGCTGAGGATATCCAGCTCGACCTGATCCTCGACTATCGCAGTAACGTCGAGCTGTATCCGGCCTTTCAGGCCTACTTTCGTAAACACCGACCGCCACTCCTCGCTGTGTGGGGACGTCATGATCCAGCGTTTATCCCGGCGGGCGCCGAGGCTTACAAACGCGACCTTCCCGACGCCGAGGTCCACCTCCTCGATGCAGGTCACTTCGCGCTCGAGACGCACACTCGTGAAATCTCGTCTCGCATCCGGGACTTCCTTGAGCGACGGCTTGTCAGATGATGTCCGCTTCGCTTTCAGACGCCCCGCCAGCTAGCGAAGTAATGACGGCCGGGCACAGACTCTACGGCAAGACGTTCGGCATCTTCGCCGGCAGATCGGGGAAGCGGGTAAGGGGGACGACAAGCATCTCCGGGATCGACGGGTCGTCAGGCCACACATCAAAGTGCGGTCGTTCTATGCGCGTCTAAGCAGCGATGACGCCCACGACTGTTGCGTGGAGCTTCTGAGTAGATAGGGAATTCCAAATGGTCACCGGTTGCTCGCAATCGAAATGAACGATCCGCTTGATTGCGCGGCGCACTCCAGGCTTCATCGCGTACACGCAAGCACGCCCGAAGGTTAACGCTGCGAGTGGATGGGCATCGACGAAATGGCGTAGATGGGGCAACCGGGCTTCCCCGGTCGAAATTCACACGTGACAAATGCACTAGAGATAATGCGCCAGTGATCGAATGAACCTGAAAGCTCTGCGTGCCTTCCAGCTCATTGTCGAGGGCGGCTCACTGACCGCAGCTTCGAAGAGCCTGGGGCTGAGTCAGCCGGCCGTGAGCCGTCTCGTCGCTCTGCTCGAGGATGAACTGAAGCTCACACTATTCAGTCGCTCCGGGCGCATCCTCCGCGTCACCGATAAAGGCGCGGCGTTCTATGTCGCCACGCGCCATATTCTCCAAGGCCTCGGTGAAATACCGCGCATCGCAAAAGACATTCAGACCAGCGATAAGCAGCTCAAGGTGATAACCACTCCGCGCATCGCACAGGGCCTGATGTCCCCTTCGATAGTGCGCCTCCGGCAGCTCAACCCAAAGCTGCTCTGCACCGTCGACGTGCTGTCTCGCTTCGACATCGACAACCTAGCCGGACTGCGACGCTTCGATCTGGCGATTGCATCACTCCCCGTCACCCACGCGCTCGTCGAGCTCGACAATCACCCTCTGTTCAAGGTTCGCCTCGAAGCGGTCATACGCAAGGATCATCCACTCGCCGCCCGTGAGCGCATTACCGCAGCAGATCTGGCCAACGAAAATCTCCTGGGCCTCTGGGAAGACCAGCTTTGGCGCCAGCAGATGAACGATTTCATGCGCTCCAGCGGCGAAACTGGGCAGTACGCCGTCGAAACACGCTCATCGCTCATGGCTTTCCAGCTCGCCATGGACGGCGGCGGCATCGCCGTGTTCGACCGCGTGAGCGCCCGCGGCTTCGACATGCGCGATGTCGTTCTGCGCCCGCTCGAGCCCGAGCGCTGGATCTCGTTTGGCTACGTGCACCACCGCGACCAGAAGCCGGCAAAAAATGCGCAGCTGCTAATCGCCTGCGCACTGCACGCGATTGAAGCGTTTCGCCAGGAGAGCGCAGCAAACGGGGCTTCGATCGAAGTTCTTGCAACCCACAAAGTGTAGTTGGCGCGCGCGTACGTATCGAAGCGCGAATTTCTGATGCCTGCGTGTCACACAGGGTCACAAACGAGCCGGGCGACAGCGTTAACCAAGCCCCCTCAACGCATTGATATTACATGCTATTGCCGTGACCGTTGCGTATATCGAAATGGATCATCCGGTAATTCGTATCCCGTATTCGAGGTCTTCACCGCACACTCCCTCCAACAGCCGCGCGCGTCCAAGCGAGGCGACCAGAAAAGTGCGTACGGGGAGTTGAGTAATGTCGAGTGTGTACCGCGGCGCCGCGTATGGGCGTCCGGCGATCGCCACTACCGTCAAACATTGCACGCTGCGCCTCGGTGCGAGTATCGCGGCCCTGATGTTCGCCACGTCCTTCGCAGCATCCCCTACGCTCGCAGATGGCGGCGACAGTGGTGGCGCGGATGTCCAGGACGTCGATAGCTACGCGGCTGACGCTGGCGACACGGACCCTGCGACCGCTTCCACCACTTCATCCCCGGATGGCTTCTCCGCCGGCAGCAGCGCCCTCTCGGTCGAAGGTCTCGTCTTCGCGCGCAAGAAGATCGGCAACTTCCCGCTGACGACCCTCCGCAACAACACGGCCGCCAAATCCTATACGCCGTTCATGAGTTCCGAGATGGAGGGCGAAGACTATACCGTTGGTATGCGCGGCACGCTCCAGGCCAACATCTTCGAGCAGCCGTTCGAGTTCTCGGCCTTCTACCTGAACCCGATCGGCATCGAGAAGACGAAGCTCGGCCTGAGCTCCGGCAGCATGCAGACCGACACGGTCTATGATGACGGGCCCGGCTCCGACATCGCCTCCGTCAACTCCGACAACATCTATGGCCTCGTTGCCCACCACGAGACAAAGCTTCTGGGCGCAGAAATCAATATGGTTCGGCCGCTCGGGATTCCGGGTTTAACCCTGGGCGCCCGCGCCATCTATTTTGGCGAGCACTTCACCTCGACGACCATCGACACGATCAACGACATGCCGGGCGGATCCTCATCGGCCCGTGATCACGTCGGCGTCCGCACCGACAACCGTCTCGTTGGCGTGCAGCTCGGGCTGCAACACATGTTCGATCTCGGCCAGGGCCTCAGTTTCGGCGGCAGCATCAAGGGTGGTCTCTATAACAACTACGTCGACCGCAACCGCACGCTCCTGTCCGAAAACCGTCCGGACCTGCGCAGCTTTGAGGATTCCCGCAACGCCAACGTCTTCGCGCAGGCGGTGGAGATCAATCCGCGCGTCGAGTTCAAGCTGTCCGACAGCGTATATCTGACGGCGGCCGGCACCTTCCTGTGGCTCAACAACGTCAGCACCGCCCTGCCCCATTACCGGACCGTCGAAGATCTCGACGGCGACCGCAACGTGCGGGCGAACGCCAGCACGTATTTTTACGGCGGCTCGCTCGGCCTAAAGTTTCTGTTCGACGCCCCAACCTCGCCGGCGAGCGCCTATGGCGCCATCGCCACCGCCGACGATTGGTATCCGGGAACCTCCGCCGACATGGAGGATCGCATCGCGGCGCTTGAGGAATCAACGGCGGGAAAAGGCAACAGAAGAGTTTCCCTGCGCATCTCCGGCTCCATCAACCGCATGTTCATGATGTGGGACGATGGCGCCAAGAAGGACGTCTACATCGTCGACAACACCGCCGCCCGCAGCCGCATCGAGTTCAACGGCGCCGTGAAGATCGCACGCGGCTGGAGCGCGGGCTATCTCCTTTCGGTTGGCCTCGACGACAGGGCCGCCAACGACGTCAGCCAGATCAGCGCGCAGGGCGACGACCAGATACAGGTCCGCCATTCCGCGTGGTGGGTGCGCAGCAATCAGCTCGGCACCGTCACCATGGGCTACTCCTCGCCCGCCACCGACAACATCATCCTGAAAGATGTCGGCGGGATCATGCCGGGCGCGCAGAACATCGCCACCATCGGCGGCAGCTTTGCCGTGCGCCGCGCAGACTCCTACGAAATCGGTGACGGCGCGCTCATCGACATGCGTACCACGCTCAACGATTTCTCCGCGGGCGCCAGCGTCGACACGTTGCGCCGCAACGTGGTTCGCTATGATGCTCCGCGCATCTCCAGCCAATGGGGCAACATCGACCTCTCGGCCTCCTGGGGCGAGGACGACTTCACAGACTTCGCGGTCGAGTACGGCATCAACTACAACGATTGGAAATTCCGCTTCGGCGCGGGCTACCTGCACGACACGGACGAAAGCGGCCGCGCCGACAGCAGTCGCGACCGCGAGGAATATAAAGGGTCTGCGAGCCTCTTGCATATTCCGACCGGCCTGTTCGGCACGGCGGCGTATGTCCGACGCGAGTTCAATGGCTTCGACACCTCCAACCAGGCCGTCTTCGGCGAGAACACCGTTGGCATCGTGACGCCGCCGGGCACCAACCGCCCGCCGATTGACTATCTTTATACGGCCGCCGGCATCCGGCGCGGCTTCTGGTCGATGGGCGATACCTCCGTCTATGGCGAGTTTGCCCAGGTCGACGACGCCATCCGGGGCTTGCGCGAAGCGGACTTGCGCGAGGTGACTAAGAGCCGTCTCACCATGGTCGGCGCAGCCGTCTCCCAGGACATCACGGTCGCAGGGATGGATATATATGCAGGCTTCCGCCTCTATTCCTTCGACGTCGAAGGTGTGCAGGTGCGCTCCAACGTGCCGACCGGCCCAAGCCCGGTACCACTCACCGACCTCGCCATCGGCTACGCCGGCACCCGCATCAAGTTCTGATCAAGACCCAACTTGAGGCTTTGACGCCAATGATCACGCGCGCTTCCAAGTCCGCCCAGCCTTACCGCCGGCGGCGCCTATTCTCCGCGCTGCTGCTCTGGGTAACCGCCCTCGGCCTTGCGATGTTCAGCGGAGCAGCCATCTCCCACGCCACCGAAAAGGCCTTCGATCCCACCCGCGGGGAGCGCATGCCCGTAGGTGATGGTGCGTTCGAGGTCGCGGGCGTGCCGCGTGGACCGGTCACCATTTACACCTATCGGCCGGCATCGGCGTCCGCGAACAGTCCGATCTGGGTCGTGATGCCCGGCATGCGCCGCGACGCTCACCGGCATCTGGCTTTCGATTATTACGACACCTGGCAGCCACTCGCGGAACGTTACGGCGCCATCCTGCTCGTCCCCGAGTTCACCGCCGAGAAATGGCCCGGCGTGTGGAGCTATAATTTCGGCAACGTGCGCAGCCAGCACCTTCAAGCGAAACGGTGGAACGAGACGGGCTTCTACGTTGTCGAGCAGGCTTTCCGCATGGCCGCGGGCAGCCTTGGAAGCTCGCGTAGGAAATTCAGCATTTTCGGCCACGGCGCGGGCGGTCAGTTCATCCAGCGCTACGTGCTGCATGCCGGCTGCGGAATGATCGACCGTGCTGTCGCCGCCAACCCCGGCTGGTTCATGCTTCCCGATAGCCAATACCGCTATCCCTTCGGGCTGCGCGGTGCGCCTATCCCGAGCAGCACGCTCGCGCGCAGCTTCGCCTGCAACCAGACGCTCCTGCTCGGCACCGCCGACGTAAACTACGGCGGCCTGCGCAACGACCCCGAGGCGCGCGCCCAAGGCAAGACGCGTTACGCGCGCGGCCAATTCTACTTCGCACGCGCGCGCGCAACCGCTGCACGCATGGGTACCCCGTTCAAGTGGCACCTCCGCGAGGTGCCTGGCATAGGGCACGAAGCGAGCCGCATGGCACCCGCTGGCGCCGCGATTCTCGCCGGCCGCGCGCTGCCCGACGCATGAGACGACAGAACGACTGGCCATAAGAGCCGGACACCGAAGAGACTAGGGTCACTTCCCCGATGACGATACGCAGCGGCCCGAGCAGAACGGCAGGCGGCAAGCTGCTGCGTGCGCTGTTGCTGGTTGGATTGATCGGCACCGGCGGAGCGTTTGCGCCGGCCTCGCACAGCGCGGATCTGCCCGTGACGAAGGTCGACAGCGCGACCGTGCGCGACGTCTTCGAAGCCGACCAGACAAACCAGTACGTGCTCGACATCGAAGCCGCCCTTGCGCGCGCCCAGGCGGCCCACGGTGCGATCCCACAATCGGCCGCCGATGAGATCACGCGCAAGGCCGATGTGCGCTTCGCCTCTCCGGATGAGATAAAGCACGAGCGCAAGATCGTGCAGCACCGCATGGTAGCGCTGCTGAATGTCTGGCGCGCCGCACTCAGCGAGGACGCCCGCCAATACGTCCACTACGGCGCCACTACGGTCGACATTTACGACACAGCGCTCACACTGCAGTTGCGCCGTGCAACTGTGATCCTCATCGGCTATCTGCGCCAAATCGAGAGTAGCCTCATCAAGCGAGCACGCGCCAATCAGGACACCGTGATGGCCGGGCGCACCCTGGGTCAGCACGCGCTACCAATCACGTTTGGCAAAAAGATCAGCACATGGATCGGTGAGAACCGCCGCAACATCGAGCGGTTGAAATCGGTACTCAAGGAACTCAACCAATCGGCGATCCTGAAAGGCGCCGTGGGCACCTATGCCGGCCTCGGTGAGCTTGCACTGGAAATCGAACAAACATTCGCCAAGGAGCTCGGACTTCAACCACCCTACCCGGACGACTGGCACGGCACACGCGGTGTGTATGCGAACTACGCACTAACCCTAGCGCTCGTCAGTAGGCTGTATGCACATATCGGCCAGGAGCTTTTCCTTCTGCAATCGACCGACATCGGAGAAACGGACGAGCCACGGGACGCAAGCTCCGTCAGCAGTTCGTCGATGGCGCAGAAGGTGAACCCCAAAAAGTCGGAAGTGCTGATCCAGAACGGGCGTATCATCCCGCGGCTGGCGGAGGTCGTGCTCGACGATGTCGTGAATTTTTTCGAGCGGGACAACACCTCCGGCCCGAACGCAACGCTGGAAGAAGTCTCCATCCTCTCCGAACGCAACCTTGTCATTGCACGCGAGCTGCTTGAGGAACTGGAGGTCAAACGAGAGGCGATGCGCGCCAATCTCGACCGCACCCACGGCTTCATCATGGCCCAGCGCGTCGCCTTCGCCCTATCTGCCGCGCTCGGCAAGGAGCAGGCCGACAAGCTCGTGCACGGCATTATCCACAGCGCCCTGCGCGAGAACATTCCCTTTCGTCCGGCGCTGCTGGCCAACGCGGCGGTCACCAACCTGTTGTCTCTCAGTGAAATCGACACGCTCCTCGAGCCGGAAGGCTACCTCGGTCGCGCCCGAGATGAGGTAGAAGCCGTCATCAAACACGCAGAGACCATGCGGCGCACCGATCCGCGCTGACCTTCGCTGATTTTCAGCTGGCGCCCTGTAATGACGCGGATCGAGATAGGATATCGCCACCGCGCGCACACTCCAGCTGCTTAGTTGGGAGTCCGGCATTGTCTCTCTGGCGGCGCGTACCGGGAATAATTGCCCGACAAGAGTATCTGGACACCGAAGTACTCCACGTCGCTAGCGTTCTAAATCGGTTAGCCGTCACCCAGAGACGTATGCACAGGCCCTGATCGAGTTGCTTCCACGCTTCGTCCGATGACCACACCTCGTTGTCTCTCGCCAGAAACAGGAAGGCGAGAACGACTATCATGAACCCGGCGGCGCCAATAGTTTGGCTAATTATACGCATGGTCCATCAATGCTTGATGGACTTGATCTCAACAACACCCATGCGCACCCAAATCATACAGCTTCGGCAACGAGACCGGCATGGCGCACTCGGAACTTTGCAGTTGCGACCGGCATTGCTTTCGAAAGACCGAACTGGATACGCCAATGCTGGAACTTGTGTTCACAGTCTGCACGATAGTCCAGGGAGCTACTTGCCGGCTTGAAACGCCTTTAGAACTTGAGGAGAACACCACCCTCATCGGTTGCCTGATGGCGAGCCAAGTCGAGGGCGCCAAGTGGGCGCAGCGCCATCCCAATTTTTATGTCCAACGGGTCGTCTGCCGGCGGGTAAGAGCTAGGGCCCGGAGCTGATTTCGCTCAATGCTGTCGTCCAGAAGTCTCATCACCGCACTCCCGACTGCATCCCACTTGGGCGACATGTGAGTGGCAACGAAGTAGTCAGCGCCGCCGGACGATTGGTGCGCGGATTGGCCATATTCGGGCGGCCGCCGCTTTTGAGGGACAAGGCACTTTTCCTACAACGCCACGTCTTGGTTGAGGTACCGGCTCGGCGTCAAATGGGATGGAAGCCGCTTGCAAGCTTGCAGAACAATATGCGTTAGCTATCCCTGCAGCACGCCCTAGCAGATTTTATGGTCGAGGCACGCGATATGGACAAGCGTCACCCTGAAGAGAGGTCGGCAGCCTAGTGGGCGGCAAACCCGAGCATGATTGCCCGCGAAGTCGTATGGCTGGCTCAAGCCCGCAATCCTACCGCTTACTGTCCGATCCAACGATGCACGCGGGGCCGTCCAGCACGCTGTGACAGGCTTTATCCTCACCGCGTATCCTCGCTCCATCAATCGATGACGGGCTCGAGGTCTGGAAGCCAGCAATGTATTCCTTACCGTCGAGTACGCTGTGGCATTGAGCTTCAGCCCGGTCCCGTAGATCGGGACGCTGTCTTGTCTGTTTCATCGTGAGCCCTTTCGCATTGAGAGAGGCGCCCCTCGATTGGATTTCCCGCGGCCAGTACCGCGCTTCCCGCCACTATACTTAGTAAGTCGCTCGCCCTGGAAAAACCCCTCACTCGATTGCAGGGGTTTCGTCTCCACGCGATGCCGCGCAGCAGCTGCCGACCGATAACGACGACCTAAAAATGTTCTGTGTTCGCGCGCAATTCTGCATGCCCGGCCCGATTAACGAGGCACTCACGTCGAGGGGGCTACGGCAGCGGTCGTCTTCATGGCGCCTACGGAAGAGAGCGACACGTTCCGTGAGCGGGATTCATTTGCTGGCGCCTTATCGACGATCTGGATGTACGCCGCTGGGCTTCAGGTGCCGTTGTGATTGCATTTTAGCAAAACGAATAGAAAGCTTGGCAGCTCTCGGATTGGTCCGATTAAAGTTGCTGGAACCAATTCGCAAATTCGCTTGGGCCCTTTGTGCCTGCGGTATAGATGCCTTGTAGGCGGTGGGCATGGCTACATGGAGGAAGCTATGCGTACCAGAACATTGGTTGGTGCGTTGCTTGCGTCGGCCGCGTTTGCGGCGACGGCGTCAGCTAACGACAGTGTCTTCAAATGCATTGAGGACGAGAAGAACTGGTGCATGCAGCAGCACGACTATAGCGCCACGCGCTATTCGAAGCTCGACCAGATCAACACCAAGAATGTCGGCAAACTCAGGGTCGCGTGGACCTTCTCAACGGGCGTATTGCGCGGACACGAGGGCTCACCGCTCGTCATCGGCGACGTGATGTACCTCCACACACCCTTCCCGAATATCGTATTTGCGCTCGACCTCAACGATGAAAACAAGATCATCTGGAAGTACGAGCCGAAGCAGGATCCCTCCGTCATCCCGGTGATGTGCTGCGACACCGTCAACCGCGGTGTGCAGTATGCGGATGGCAAGATTTTCCTCTATCAGGCGGATACGACTGTGGTCGCGCTCGATGCCAAGACGGGCAAAGAGGTCTGGAAGGCTGTCAACGGCGATTCCAAGAAGGGGGAGACCGGCACCAGCGCCGTTCTCGTGGTGGGCGACAAGGTGATCGTCGGCATCTCGGGCGCCGAGTTCGGCGTGCGCGGACATCTCACGGCCTTCGACCTAAAGGACGGAAAGATGGCGTGGCGCGGCTATTCCGTCGGGCCTGACGACGAGATCCTCTTCAATCCTGAAAAGACGATGTCGCTCGGCAAGCCTGTAGGAAAGGACTCATCGCTCAAGACGTGGAACGGAGACCAGTGGAAGATTGGCGGCGGCTCGACATGGGGCTGGTACGCCTGGGATCCCAAGCTGAACCTGGTCTACTACGGCACGGCGAACCCCTCGACCTGGAACCCGGTGCAACGCGCGGGCCCAGACGGCAAGCCGATCGACCAGAAGTGGACGATGTCGATCATCGCGCGCCACCCGGAATCAGGCGAGGCGGCGTGGGCCTACCAGATGACCCCGTTCGATGAGTGGGACTATGACGGGATCAACGAGATGATCCTCGTCGACAACATGGATGTGAAGGGGTCGAAGCACAACGTGCTCGTCCACTTCGACCGCAACGGCTTCGCCTACACGGTGGACCGCAAGACGGGCATCCCGTTGGTGGCTGCGAAGTTTGACCCGGCTGTGAACTGGTCGACCGGCGTCGATCTCGATCCCGAGAGCCCGACCTACGGCCGTCCTGCCGTCGTTCCAGCGAAGTCGACATTCCTGCAGGGACAGGACGTCAACACGACTGACATCTGCCCGGCGGCTCTGGGCACGAAGGACCAGCAGCCCGCTGCCTACTCGCCTCTGACGGGCCTCTTCTACGTGCCGACGAACCACGTCTGCATGGACTATGAGCCGTTCAAGGTCGAGTACACGGCGGGGCAGCCCTATGTCGGTGCAACGTTGTCGATGTACCCGCCCAAGGGAACGTCCAATATGGGCAACTTCATCGCCTGGGACGCCAGCAAGGGTAAGATCGTCTGGTCGAACAAGGAGCAGTTCTCGGTGTGGTCGGGCGTGCTGACGACAGCCGGTGGCATCGCCTGCGTCGGGACACTCGAAGGCTATTTCAAGTGCGTCGATCAGAAGGACGGCAAGGAGCTCTACAAGAACCGCACGCCATCCGGCATCATCGGCAACGTGTTCACGTACGTGCACAAAGGCAAGCAGTACATCGGCGTCTACTCGGGGGTCGGTGGCTGGGCCGGCATCGGCCTCGCGGCCGGACTGACCAATCCCACCGATGGTCTGGGCGCAGTGGGCGGTTACGCCGGCCTCTCGCAGTACACGGCCCTCGGCGGGTCGCTGACGGTGTGGACGCTGCCACAAGGCGATTGACTTAAGAATAGGGACTGGCGTTGGACACTCCCGCGCCGGTCTTACATTGATCACATGTGAGCTGTTGGACATTTCCGCACTTCAACAGCTCACATGTCGACGGCGTTGCCCAGTGGCGAGGGATTGTGAGAGATCCGAAAAGCGCCGCGGCGCCGGATGCGTAGCGACGCCCAACCGGTAAAATTGATTTGTGCTCAAACCTTTTGTGACCCGACCCGGCCTGCCCCCCGGCCCCCGGGGGACGCTGATCGGCGGCAACGTCCGCCAGATCGGGCCACGCCGCGTTGATTTTTTTCTCGATCTCGCTCGGACCTACGGACCCGTTGCGAGCTTCCGCATTGGCCGGCGCCAGTTGTTTCTCGTGAGTGATCCCGATCTCATCGAGCAGGTGCTCGTCGCGGATGCCAAGTATTATATCAAGCACTTCGGTGCGCGCGTCTTCAAGCCGGCGTTGGGCAACGGCCTTGTAACCAGCGAGGGCGCGTTCTGGCTGCGCCAACGCCGCCTTATTCAACCAGCTTTTCTCAAGACACGCGTCGCAGCTTACGCTCCGATCATGGCGCAGCTCACCGAAGTCATGCTTGCACGTTGGCAAGCCGGCGCCGCCGTCGACATCGAGACCGAGTTCAGCGGATTGACCAGCGCGATCGCGCTCAAGACGCTGTTCGGGCTCGACGAGCACGGCGATCGCGAGCGGCTCAATGGGGCGCTGCATCTTGCCTTCGAACTGATGACCGGGCGGCTCAGCTGGCCGTTTCAGATACCGACATGGGTGCCGACGCCGGCAAACCAGCAGCTCAAAAGAGCCATCGCGGAGCTCGACGGCGTCATCAACGGTTTCATCGCTGCCGGAAGGGCGCGGCGTGAACCCGGCAGTGACCTTCTCTCGACCATGATAGCGGCGCAGGGCGAGGACGGCGCACAGATGACTGACCGTCAGCTGCGCGACGAGGCCATGACCCTCTATCTCGCCGGCCACGAGACGACAGCACTGACGCTCGCTTGGGCGTGGTACCTGATCGCGTGCCATCCGCAGGTCGAGGCCAAGCTTGCCGACGAGTGGTGCGCGGTGCTCGCTGGGCGTAGTCCGAACGCCGAAGACGTCGCGGCCCTTCCTTACACGAACGCTGTGATATCTGAATCGATGCGACTCTATCCGCCGGTCTATGTCATAGGCCGCGAAGCAACGCGGGATTTGGAGATCGGCGGCTACCGCGTGAAACGTGGTTATACGGTCTTGATGAGCCAGTGGGTGAGCCACCGCGACTTTAGGTTTTTCCCCGACCCGGAGCGTTTCCACCCTGAGCGGTGGAGTGATGGGCTCGCCGCTCGCATTCCAAAATACGCCTACTATCCGTTCGGGGGCGGCCAAAGAATGTGCGTCGGCAGCAATTTCGCACTGATGGAGGCAGCGATCGTGCTCGCGACCGTCGGGCAGCGCTACCGTTTCACAATTAAGCCCGACGCGGTGATCGACGTGAAGCCGCAGATCACGCTCCTGCCGATCGCGGGAATTCCCGCGACTCTTGAGCGGCGGTGAGCGGACGTCCTATGCGGGATTGAACGCATTGCAGGCCGTGAATGCGCCGAACATCACTTTGGTCGCGATCTCGCTGGCTGTGCGCTGACGCTAATCGAACAGTTTCAAGACGAACGCTTTGCTGCCTCCGCCCATCCAAGGTCTGGGGAATGGGTCAGGTTACTCGCTTTACCTGAAGGAACGCGGCGGATTGGGATACGGTGCGCTTCAGCATGCGCTCAACGCGTTCCAGACCGAGTCCCGCGGACGCCTGGATGACTTAGCCAGTCAGCTCCTATCAATCAAACATCCCGCAGTTGGAACTCCGGCTTGATCGTCTCAAGGCCAAGGCTCAGGGCATGACAGATTTGTTCGATACACTTCAGGTTTATCTAGGATCTGCATACGTCAATGACTTCAACCAGTCGGACGTGTTTACAGAGTCATGTGCAAGCGGAGGCTCCATTTCGCCAGCAAGCACAGGACATCAGTAATCTGCGTACGCGCAATGTGCGTGGCGAGATGGTGCCCATTGGTTCATGGGCACGATCGAATCCACATACGGGCCAGATTTGCGCGTGAACTCTAGTTGCAGGGTAAGAGCACCATTGAGGCCGCCCTGCAGGCATGCCGGCTGCGGTTGCGGCCGATCATCATGACATCCGTTGCATTCATCGCCGGTTCTGTCCCCTTCCTGCTTAGCCCACGGATCCGGCAGCGAGGTGCGTCCTGCTACGGGCGTCACTGTGTTTGGCGGGATGCTCGGGGTGACGTTGTTTGGGTTGTTACTGACGCCTCTGTTCTATGTCGTGCTGAGAACTCTTGAACGCGGACAGGCACAGCAAGACAGCATGGGGACAGCATGGGGCCTTCCCCGGCGAATCAACATGGCGAGCGAGCGTGAGAAATTGAAAAGCGTGAATATGCGAGATAGTGCACCGATCTGGCTGCAGATACCCCTTACGAAGCGGTGACCCTTGCCTCAATGATCGAAGCATACTCCCGCAGCATGCCAGATCTTATCGTCACGTATGAGAGGCAAGCTCCTGCGTCCGACAACGAAGTTTATTGCCAATCGCCGACGGGACACACCACGCCGAACACGAAAAGACGTTACGTGAAGAAGTCCGGGGCACAACGCTTGATTGCGGCTCGCAAGCGTCGAGCCTGGATCACTGAGCAGGAATAAAGCCAGCCGAGAACCGGAATGCCGACCCAATGCGACTGTCGGAACGAGGCCCCTAAAGCTAGGCAAGTGCCTGACAAGGTTGGCGATCCCGGCAGGATTCGAACCTGCGACCCTCTGCTTAGAAGGCAGATGCTCTATCCAGCTGAGCTACGGGACCTTGCCATCGTCGAAGGTGGGCCGAGGGCCAAAAACGACCCGGCCGACCCTGCTTCTATACGGATTTACTTCGCGGCGTGTGAAGCAAATTCACGCTAGTGAAGGCGCCCGGCCGCAAATAACCCGTTCGGTGGCCAAAGAAAAGACGTTGGTACCTCAGGGCGGGCGGCATCCAGCTCTTTAGGCGCATCTTGTATCTGACAGGTGCGCCCCTCCGTCGCGCATCGGCGAAGCAGCGTTACCCGGGCCGAAGACGCGGCTGCCGATGTTATGTCGCATCGGCGGGCGCGCGGGTTGGTCAGCCCTCGCCTGCGTCCACCTTTGCCTGATATTCCTCTAAACTCAGTAAGCCCGCTTCTTCCGCAGCCGCCTGATCCTCCGGCGACAGGACATCGTGCACCACGGGAAGACGCTTCCACTCGGCGAGCGGCGCCGAGCCGTCTTGCTTCGGCACGTAACGCGAAGTTTCAAGGTGCGCATGCTTGTGCACGTAGCGGGGGCAGTTGACGAATATCTGCACCGGTGCGACGCGAATCAGGAACATCGCGCCGGGAAATGCTTCGCGCGGCGAGGTCTCATCGAGGCGCGCCAATCCTTGAACACGCAGCCTACGCGGGCGCTCAAAATCCATGAACAGCAAACCGACTTTCGGGTCAGCTGCGATGTTGCCCGTCGATAGGAACATGCCGTTGCCGTCATAGCAGGGGAACAGCAGTTCGTTGTTCTCTATGTGCACAAAACCTGGCGCGCCGCCCTTGTAGGATACGGTTGGGTGTCCATCGGGGCCGACGCTCGACAGGAAGAAGAAGTCGCGCATGCGGATGAAGGCGATGTCCTGCTCGGTGAATTCAGAGTGGACAATCGCCTCCACGGTCCGGTCGGCAAGCGCGCGCTGGCCATACCGGTCCTGCAGTTCGCGATGGCTTTCGGCGAACATCACTTCGTTCATCGGCTTCCTCCTCGGCGGTTCTCATGCCGCCTGTGCCGCAACACCCGGTGCCGGTTGGCCGCTGGGGCGGCGCTCCCCCACCAGTGCGAACAGCTCGTCGATCCGTTGTTTCTCCGCGCGAGACTGTGGCAGCAAATAGGCGGCCGCAACATAGATTGCGAGGTTGACCGCAAGAGCCACGGCACCGGATGTCAGGCCATAGGCCCACGGCAGGTAACCAGGATAGGCGAGTTCCAGGGTGACCGCGACGGCAAAGCCCACGACCATGCCGGCGATGGCACCATATTTATTCCCGCGCCTCCAGAAAATTCCGAGGAACTGCGGCACGGCGAGTTGGATGATGCCCTGATAGGCGAGCACTGCAAGCTGGAACAGCGCTGGCAGCTCCAGGCATGCCAACCACGAGGAAAGCACGGTCAGCACCAGCATGCCGACCTTGGCGATGACAATGAGCTGCTTCTGTTCGAGCTGCATATAGTTGCCGATGAGATCGTTGGCGATCTGCGCACCCGTTGCTTGGATGTTGCCGTCGGTATGTCCCATGGAGGCGGCGAGCACGATGACGCCTGCAAGGCCCAGCAGCCATAGTCCGCCGGCCGCCTGGCTGACGATGAACCAGACGTCGTTGGGGTGCTCGGCAACGCCGGCAACCTGCGATCCGAGCATGCCGAACACCAGCAGCGCCACGGCGAAGATTAGCGATAGCGGCACCGCGATGGCCGCCGATTTCTTCAGGCTATGCACGCCATCGGCAGTGAAGAGGCGCACGAAAATATAAGGCCAGCACCAGCCGCCGATAGCGCCGGTGAGGATGAGGCTGAAGATGTAGAGCGGTCCTTCCGCCGATCCGATGCTGGGGATGGCGAACATCTTCGGATCGAGGGAGGAAAATCCGATCCCCCGTGCCGCGATCATCCACACGATGAGGCCGATCAGCACAGCGCTGCCAATGATGTAGGCGACGACGCCCTGCGCCATATCGGAGATGACGACGCCGCGCATTCCCATGCGGACCGTCCAAACCTGTCGCAACGCGATCACCGCGACGCCGACGATTACCGCTTGCGAAAACGACAACGTGCCAAGTGACATATACTGGAAGAGCGTGCCCAGCGCCTGCATGCCGAGCACCAGCCACGGGATACCTGAGATAATGCCGATGACGGCGGCGATCGTCTTGATGTGTCGCGAGTTGAAGCGCAGTGTGAGGAGATCGGGTTGCGTGCGCAGATCGAACGTCTTGCCCCACACCCACACCGGCCGCGCCATCAGGTACATCAGCACTACGGTGAGAAGGCTGTACGACAGCACATAGAACGAGATCACACCTGCGCTCGCCGCCATGCCACCGAAGGCAGTGAACATGGCGCCGGGATACCAGGTGTTGAGAAACGACATCGCCTGATAGTTGGCGCCGAATGAGCGCCCACCAACCGCATACTCGGTGAAGCTACGATCACGGATGCCGCTGAGCTGCAGGATGATGACGATGACAGCGAAGAAGAGGGCAATGGAGCCGAAGGTGATAAACATCAGCCGGCCTCCCCGCGCGCGCTGTCAGCTGCGTATGCGGCGATGATGCTGGCAGCGATGCAGCTTGCAACGGCTACGAAATAGAGGACCGCGGCGGGCACTCCGAGAACGGGTGTGCTGTCGCCATCGAACGCCCAGTACAGCGGCGGTGCGAGTGCCACGATAGCATCGAGCGCGAACCACGCCGTTATCCAGCGCGGCTGCGTGCCGACCCGGCCTTTCCCCTTGGACATTGAAGCTCCCCCAATACGCTATTGTTTATTGTCATTGTTCACTGTGGCAGTGGTCGTTCTTTGCGCGATCGGCGCAGTCTTGAAGTTTGTCGAAGCACGTCGGCCAGCCTTCGCTGTAGATCGCGGCGGCTTCCGACGTCGCAAACTCTGTCTGGGTGAGGGTCATCGCTGTCTCACCGTCGGATGCAGCGGCGGTGAGATCGATTTGGAGCAGCGTTGCCATTTCGCAGATGAGCTCAATAGGCCCGTTATAGGTCCACGTGAGCGCTAAGCGCTTTCCAGGCTCGAACTCGCGGAAAATGCCGTTGATGGTGTGTATGGTGCCATCGGGAGAGATGGAGCGAATGTGCAAGGCACCGCCAACTCGCGGGTCCGTACGTGCCTCGATCACCGCGTTCTCGCCTGGCGCCAGCCACTGGCGGATCAGCTCCGGATCAGTCCACGCCTCAAACACTTCCTCGGGCGACGCCGGGATGGTGCGCTTGAAAACGAGGCGTGCGGGCTCGCTCATTTGGTGCTTTTCTTTTTTTTGTATCGGAAAAGGTGGTCGAGAGCATCGAAGCGCTCCCCCCAGAACTGTTCGTAGAAGCCGAGCCACTTCTGCACCGCAATGAGCGGCGCGGCGTTGAGGCTACACACGTGCGTCCGCCAGCGCACCGTTCGCCTTATGAGGCCTGAGTCTTCCAAAACCTTGATATGCTTCGATGCGGCCGCCAGCGACATCGGTAGCGGCTCTGCAAGCTCGCCAACGGTGTGCTCGCGCGTGGCCAAACGCCCGAGTATGGCCCGCCGTGTGGGATCGGCGAGAGCATGAAAGATGCGATCGAGAACAGCGCTTTCTCGTTCAACCATTTTGTTGAGCTAGACGATGCGCGAGTGACGGTCAAGCGACCTGTCTAAGGCTTCGGCCAGCTTCCGGCATGTGCAAAGCCAGTGCCGCGATAAATTTAAAGCTTGGCGGCAGCGCGAGAGATGAAACTTTCCCGTGGCGGTCCCATATACGGCGGGAAGCGGACGGCCGCCCTGCTCTTCGCACCGCAACAAAGGCGTGCGCCCCTCGTACGCGCAGTATGCGTTAGGGCCGCTGCAGCCTTCTTGAAACGGTCATGGTTGGCTGGCACTAGCACCGCCAGACAAAGGACCCCGAGGAAGAACCACAATGCACACGAAAGTTACCGCCGGCGTCCACGTATGTGCGCTTAGGCACATTCCTGAGGTGGTCGCGCGCACGGGCGCGCGTCACCTCATCAGCGCTATCAATGCAGACCTTGCTCCGGTGACGCCAACTGAGCTCGCACCCGAGCGTCATCTCCGCCTCGACATGCACGACATCATCGAAGAGCGTGACGGTGCGATGGCACCCGCGGAGGAGCATGTTCACCGGCTGGTCTCCTTTGCGCAGAGCTGGGATGGCGAGACACCGCTTCTCATTCACTGCTTTGCAGGCCTCAGCCGCTCCACCGCAGCAGCTTTCATCACGCTGTGTGCGCTGAATCCCGATGCCCCCGAGCAAAAGATCGCCGTTGCGATACGGCGCGCTTCCGATACTGCCGTGCCCAACCGGCGCTTCGTTGCACTCGCCGACGACGTCCTCGGCCGCCGCGGCCGGATGGTGTCTGCGCTCGGCGACATGGGACCCAACCGCTTCGCCACGGAGTGCATTCCCTTCCGCATCGATGGATTTTCTGCCCCGCGCGCACGCTTGAGCACCGACCGCGCAGCCTGATTTTTGCCCCTCCCGCAGCCGGCGGGATGTTGCCAAGGGGCGACGCTTTCGGATGCTCCCTTCCTCCCCGCCTATTACTTCGGCCCGGAAGGCACGGATGGTCCCGCAGCAATGGTGCACATCTTGCGCTATCGCTCGCCATTCGCCCCTGGCACAACGTCTAACACGTTGATTGCGACGGCAAACCCGTGCCAAGTATTGGTCCAAGAGCGGCAGCGCGCGACGCAAGCCGCCGGATTTTCGCGACGGGGAAGGAAACATAAATGGCCACCACTGCGACTCTGCAGGAGCCCGGGGCATCGCTACTGTCCCGGGAGCGCATCATTGCGAAGCCCGGCTTCAATCGCTGGCTCGTGCCGCCGGCAGCGCTCTGCATCCATCTGTGCATCGGCATGGCCTACGGCTTTTCGGTGTTCTGGAAACCGCTGCAGGGCGTGCTGCACGGCGCTGATGGGCATCCACTTCCTGAGTGCTCGCAAGGTGCGGTCACATTTGGCGAGAAGTCGATCGGCACGCTTCACGCGCTCACGGCCACGGACTGCAACTGGAGTCAGTTCGACCTCGGCTGGATGTACACGTTCTTCTTCGTGCTGCTCGGCGCGTCAGCCGCAACCTGGGGCGGATGGCTCGAGCGCGCAGGACCGCGTAAGGCAGGCCTCGTTGCTGCGCTGTGCTGGTGCGGCGGACTACTGATCGCCGCGCTCGGCGTTTACATCCACCAACTCTGGCTCATGTGGCTTGGTGCCGGCGTGATCGGCGGCATCGGCCTTGGCCTCGGTTATATCTCGCCCGTGTCGACACTCATCAAGTGGTTTCCAGATCGCCGAGGCATGGCGACCGGAATGGCCATCATGGGTTTCGGCGGCGGCGCGATGATCGGCTCGCCCCTTGCAACGCATCTGATGAACTACTTCCACACCGATACGACACCGGGCGTGTGGGAGACATTCGTCGCGATGGCCGCGATCTACTTCGCATTCATGCTGGTCGGCGCATTTGGCTACAGGCTGCCGCCGCCGGGCTGGAAGCCGGAGGGCTGGACGCCGAAGGTCAGCGGCAACCGCATGATCACGTCCAACAACGTGCACCTCAAGGACGCGCACAAGACACCACAGTTCTGGCTCGTATGGACCGCACTGTGCATGAACGTGTCGGCGGCGATCGGCATCATCGGCGCAGCATCGCCGATGCTGCAGGAAACATTCGGCGGCATGCTCGCAGGAGATCCGAACGTCGGCTACCTGCAGCTCAAGGATAATGCCGAGCTGGCGGCGAAGGCAGCGGGCGTGGGTGCGGGCTTCGTCGGCCTTATCTCGCTGTTCAACATCTTCGGCCGCTTCGCTTGGGCGTCCTCATCGGACAAGCTGGGGCGCAAGAATACGTATTTCGTTTTCTTCATCCTCGGCGCGGCACTCTACATTCTCGCCACTTACTCCGCTCAGTGGCAGATCGTGACGCTGTTCGTTGCCGCGATTTGCATCATCGCGTCAATGTATGGCGGCAGCTTCTCTACCGTACCGGCTTATCTCGCCGATCTCTTCGGGACGCAGTTCGTGGGCGCCATCCATGGCCGTCTACTCACAGCATGGTCGACAGCCGGCATCGTGGGGCCCGTAATCGTCAACTACATGCACGACACACGACAGGCGGCCGGCATTCCGCCCGACCAACTCTATGGTCCGATCTTCTATACGCTGGCGGGCCTCCTCGTGATCGGGTTCATTGCCAACCTGCTTGTGCGTCCCGTCAATCCGAAGTGGCACATGAGTGATGATGATGTTGCCCACGAGCACGCCAAGCTGCACCTCTCGCCCTCCGCGGTCCAGAAAGAAGGCTCCTACGGCATCGGCATGGGCGGACTCGACGCCAAGGCGGCGCTGTTCTGGCTGTTCGTCGGCATCCCGCTCGCTTGGGGCATCTGGAACACCGCCGAGAAGGCACTCGTGCTGTTCCACTGATCGCGTTCTTGGCAAGAAAAAGCGGCGGCGACCGGACGGTCGTCGCCGCTTTTCATTCTCGAGCGGCATTACGCGGGCGATGGGCATCTCTGCGCTCGTAAACTGCACGGCTGGCCGGAGCGCGAAAATGTCGTAGCGCCGGGACGGTCTAACCGCACAACTCGCCTCTACCACCCCTGTCCAATTCATCGCAGGCCGAGCGTTAGACGTGCCATCCACCCTCTGTCATATATCCGTCATCGTGCCCGCTAAACGGACAAGGATAGCGTTTCAGACCGAAGGCGTTTGCGATGAAAGACCGACACGACCCCCAGTTCGCGCCATGGTGGTGGCTCGGCATTCCGATGGCCATCCTCCTAGCCCTTCCCCTCATCAACCATCTCGCGCCCGGCTTTTACTCCCGGCACATCCTTCCAGAAGGGTATGGCGTGCTGGAGCTGTCGCACTTCCTCGTGCCGCTGGTCGGATCTTTCCTAGGTGTGCAACTCCTCCTCGATGCGCGGGTGCGCGCTAACCTCCTGTGGTGGTTGCTCATCCTCTTCGGCACGCTGGCCTGCTTCTACACCGCCGGCGAAGAGCAGAGCTGGGGGCAGCACTTCTTCGGCTGGGAAACCCCCACCGAGTGGAGCAAGATCAATCGTCAGCACGAAACGAACCTGCATAACGTCTCGCCGCTATTCAACATGCTGCCGCGGGCGGTGCTGGAAATCGCCATCGTGGTCTGCGGTCTCGTGCTGCCCTTCCTCGCCTGGAGGGGCCGCCCGATCCACCTCAAGGGCTTGGAGCCGTTCGAGCCGTCGGTGATCCTGGTGCCCGTTTCCATCGGTGCACTCGTCTATAAGCTCGACTCAACAATGCAGAAGGAATTCAACCTCGAGGGGCTGGTGACCCGTCCCGCTGAAGCGGCGGAAACCTTTTATGTCCTCTTCATGCTATTTTATCTGATCCTCATCCGGCGCCGCATAGCGATTCTGGGACCACCCGCTTAGGGTCAACATGCCAAGGGTCGCCCTGGTGCGTGGCCAAGGCCCCCGGCGCATTGGTCGCCTACACGAGGTGTTTGCTTTTTCGGAAAGAGCGCCTAGAAACAGCGCGTCGGGGCGTAGCTCAGCCTGGTAGAGCACCTGCTTTGGGAGCAGGGGGTCGCGAGTTCGAATCCCGCCGCCCCGACCAGTGTTTCCAACGATTTGTTCCTGCCGGGAGCGGCGGCGGGTCAAGAATTAGCGAAACACGGCGATCGATTGGGAGAGGTCATGGTTGCGCGCATCTTCAAGCCGGCCAAGACGGCGATGCAGTCGGGCGAGGCCCGTACCAAGGATTGGGTGTTGGAATACGCACCGGCTAGTCCGCGCGAGGTCGATCCGTTGATGGGTTGGACCGGCACGCGTGACATGCGCGCCCAGGTGCAGCTGGCATTCGACACCAAGGAAGATGCGATCGCCTACGCCGAGCGCGAGGGCATTGCCTACCAGATCTTCGAGCCTTCGCCGCGCAAGGTGATCCGCAAATCCTACGCCGACAACTTCAAGTACGGCCGAATCGGTCGCTGGACGCACTGAACCGTCGGCTCTCTCACCCGCACTTAACGGTATTGTGCGGTCCTCAGCGACGCCAGCCTGCAAAACGCTGCGCCTATCCATAAGGGGGCGCAACCCCCTCCCCGGCTCCAGCGAATGCTATTGCACGGGGGCGAGCCCATCCTTGAACACCGGATGGCGCACGCGATCGCCGGCCTTGATGCCGAGCCGCTCGGCAGCACCACCCGCAAGCTCCAGCACCGCCGAAACGGGGCCACCCGATTCGATTACGCGGTCCGACATCGGCTCAGCGCGCGCCTCGATGCGGTGAATCACGCCGTCCGGCCGGATGAAGAGCATGTCGAGCGGAATGTAGGTGTTGTGCATCCACATGCTGAGCTCACGCGGCGTTTCGTAGGGGAACAGCATCCCCTTATCGTCAGGAAGATGGGTCCGGAACATCAGGCCAAGCGCCTTCTCCTTCGGATCGGCGGCGACCTCGACATCGATAGGAATTTCCTGGCCATTTCCTGAGAGCAACCATAGGCGTTCGATGCGCAGCCGGGTTTCTGCCGACGCGGACGCTGCGACTGTTGCCGTCGCCACAACAAACAGGGCCGCCCACTGGGCAGCCCTGCGCTGAATTCGCGATTGAGCCATCGCCCCTATCAGTGCGTTGGCGGCAATCCCGGTTGACCATCCGGCCGAAGCTCGGCGGCCATGCAGCCCTTGGAGCCGTGCCCCCAGCGGACCATGACCATCTGCCCCGGACGCAGCTCGGTAAAACCGAAGCGCCGCAGTGTTTCCATGTGCACGAATACGTCAGGCGTTCCTTCACCCCGCGTCAAGAAACCGAATCCGCGCACCCGATTGAACCATTTTACCATGGCCCGTTCCCAGTCGCTCTCGGGAGTGACGATGACGTGTGTGCGCTGCGGGAGTTGGGAGGGATGGATCGCCGTGCTTTCGTCCATGCTAAGGATACGGAAAGCCTGCATGCCCTTCGGACGGCGCAGCACTTCGGCGTGAACCCGTGCTCCCTCGTAGGCCGTCTGGTAGCCGCCGGCCCTGAGGCAGGTGACGTGAAGGAGAATGTCGGCAAGCCCGTTATCGGGGACGATGAAGCCGTAACCCTTTGATGCATCAAACCATTTAATTGATCCGACGACCTCGAAGACCTCGATCCCCGCTTCCTCGGCCCGCTCGCGCGTCATATCCGCGACTGGCTCGAACTGCGGAAATTCCGGACGCTTTGAGGAATCCCCCATTTTGGTACCCCGCTACTTTCTCAACGTTGCTTTTGACGCCGCGCGCAGCGGTCGGATCATGGAAGAGCCCTCTTCATGTCCCGTGCCGCGTCACGAAGCGGTTGCGAGAATACCATTTGTTAACCAGCTCGCTAGGGCGATTGTTCTATTCAAGCACTTGCGGCTGGAATGTCACGCAGATGTCCACATTAAATGGGGCAACCCAGCGCTTTGATATATATTGCTTTTTTTGATTCCTCATTCATCCCCAATTTTCATATGGAACAACTCGGGCACAGGCCATGCGGTAAATCTGTGACTGGAATTGGCGCGGCGAATTAGCCGAATTGCAGCGACACTGATTCGCTTTCCACACCCGTCCCGGACGACCGCCCGCTGGGGGCACCAAAGGTGATGCGGAGAGGTGAGATTAACCCCCTTCGACGGTCGCTCTGCGGGTATGGAAGGGCTGTGGGGCCTCCCAAGGGTCGACACTGCCCCTGCGACGGATCGGTAGGGCGCCGAGAGACAAGACACACCGTTCCAAGAACGCGCTGTCTGGCAAAAATTTCTCTCTCCGGCATCGGACGGGAATGTGATCCTATTTTTATTTCTGGCCGCCGCTTCAAGTGGAAAAGCATTTCCATTATTTTCGAGGTCCGAGATTAGGGACCAAGATGACCATCAAAACCTCACCCGGGCGCGGCGCTAACAGTGCTTTAGACGCCCCGAGCTCCCTCAACCCAAACAACACTCTGCAGCGGGCACTCGAACCGGTTGCTGGCGCATCCACTCTCGACCGGCGGCTGGCAGCACTTCCCACCCTGGAAGACCGCCTGCTGGAAATCGTCCGCACCGTGGAAGGCCGGGTCACTTTTTCAACCAGCCTTGGCATCGAGGATCAGGCGGTGCTGAACGCCATCGCGGCGAGCGGTGCCAACATAGACGTTTTCACACTCGATACGGGACGCCACTTCCCCGAGACGCTCGAAACGCTCGAAACCAGCGAGAACCGATACGGGCTCAAGATCCGCGTCATGTTCCCGGACGCTCACGAAGTCGAGGAGCTGGTTTCGCGGGACGGCATTCAGGGTTTCCGGTTTTCCATTGAAAACCGCAAGGCCTGCTGCGACGTGCGCAAGGTTCGCCCGCTGAAGCGCGCCCTCGCCGGTGCTGCGGGCTGGGTTACGGGCCTGCGGCGGGAGCAGTCCGCCGGTCGTTCCCATGTGGCCTTCGCCGCCTGGGACAGCGCCGACGGCCTCGTCAAACTCAATCCCCTGGCCGATTGGACCTTCCAGCAGCTCGAGGACTACATCGCGGCCAACGACGTGCCCGTGAACCCGCTGCATGCCCGCGGGTTTCCCTCCATCGGCTGCCAGCCGTGCACCCGTGCCATCAAGCCTGGCGAGGACATTCGCGCCGGGCGCTGGTGGTGGGAGAATGAGGACGGTAAAGAGTGCGGCCTACACAATCGCCCCCGCCAGAAGGATGCCGCCGCATGAGTGCGCAGTTCTCGCATCTCGACATGCTCGAGGCCGAAGCGATCTTCATATTCCGCGAGGCTGCGGCGCAATTCCGCAAGCCCGTGTTAATGTATTCTATCGGCAAGGACTCGACCGTCCTGCTGCATCTCGCACGCAAGGCGTTCTGGCCGCAGAAGCCGCCGTTCCCGCTGCTGCACATCGACACCACGTGGAAGTTCCGCGACATGATCGCCTTCCGCAACAAGACGGTCGCCGATTTCGGGCTCGACCTCATCGTGCATACGAACGAGGATGGCCTGAAGAAGGGCATCAACCCCTACGACTATTCGCCTTCCGTCTATACGGACGTTATGAAGACACAGCCGCTGAAGCAGGCGCTCGACAAGTATGGCTTCGATGCGGCCTTTGGCGGTGCACGCCGAGACGAGGAAAGCTCGCGCGCCAAAGAGCGCGTATTCTCCTTCCGCTCAGCGGGCCACCGCTGGGATCCGCGCCGTCAGCGTCCCGAGATGTGGAACCTGCTCAATGGCCGCCTTGGCCCTGGAGAGACGGTGCGGGTATTCCCGCTCTCCAACTGGACCGAGCGGGACGTGTGGCGCTACATCGCCCGCGAGAATCTCGATGTCGTGCCCCTCTATTTCGCTGCGCGCCGGCCTACGATCGTACGTAACGGCCAGCTTCTCGTCGTCGATGACGACCGCCTGCCACTGCAGCCGGGGGAAGTTCCGCAGATGAAGAGCGTGCGCTTCCGCACGCTGGGCTGCTGGCCTCTCACGGCCGCCGTTCCTTCGACGGCTGCCGATCTCGAAAGCGTCGTCGCCGAAACGCTGGGCGCTCGCACCTCCGAGCGCCAGGGTCGGCTCATCGACCATGACCAGACGGGCGCCATGGAGCGCAAGAAGCAGGAAGGCTACTTCTGATGACGGCGCTCACGGCTGTACGGCGCGAGGATGTCGCGCCCGCTTTCAACCAGGAGCTCAATGGCATCCTGCATCTTCTCACTTGCGGTTCGGTGGACGACGGCAAGTCGACACTGATCGGGCGCCTGCTCTGGGACGCGTCCGACCTCTATGACGACCAGCGCGAGACGATCAACAGGTCGTCTAACGCGGCGACGGGCGGCGCACACCCGGACTTCTCGCTCCTGCTCGATGGGCTCGTTGCCGAGCGCGAGCAGGGCATCACAATCGACATCGCGTGGCGCTACTTCGACACCGAGCGACGCCGCTTCGTCGTCATCGACAGCCCAGGGCACGAACAGTACACGCGCAACATGGCCTCGGGCGCCTCACACGCCGATGTCGCCATCATGCTCGTTGACGCGCGCGCGGGTATCAAGCGCCAGACGCGCCGCCATGCCGCCATTCTCGACATCGTCGGCGTGAAGCGCGTCGTGCTTGCCGTCAATAAGATGGATCTCGTCGACTGGTCGCAGGAGAGATTCCGCGCCATCGAGGCGGACTTCCGCGAGCTCACGCTGCGCTTTGGCTTCCGTGAGGCCATTGCCATTCCGGTGTCGGCCGTCGGCGGCGATAACGTTGCTACAAAGTCAGAGCACATGCCCTGGTATACAGGGCCGCACCTGCTCGAGCACCTGGAGCGCATCCCCTCGCGCGACATCAGCCCGCGCGGCTCGTTCCGCATGCCGGTGCAAACCGTTCTACGCGACGGCCTCGATTTTCGCGGCCTTGCGGGCACCGTTTCTTCCGGTTGCATCAGCGTGGGCGATCGCATCACCGATGCACTGAGCGGCCAGAGCGCGCACGTGCTCCGGATCGCGACCATGGATCGTGATCTCGAGATCGCCAAGCAGGGCCAGGCGGTGGCGCTGCAGCTCGACACTGACATCGACGTTGCGCGTGGCGCGGTGATCTCCGCAGCCGACAATCTGCCCACGGTCGCTTCACAGCTTGAGGCCCGCCTCGTGTGGCTGTGGGAGACGCCGTTCGATCCAAGCAACGGCTACTTCCTGCGCACCGTCACAGATCTAGCGCCCATATCCTCTATCACCATCAATTCGCTACTCGATCTCGAAACACTGGCGGTGCAGCCGTCCGAAGTGTGTGCGGTCAACGATATCGCCAATGCGTCGATCACGCTGGGGCGGGAAGTTGCCGTCGACACCTTCGCGGATAACCAGCAGACCGGCATCTTTCTCGTCATCGATGCGCTCACCGGCGCGTCGGTCGCGGGCGGCGTCATCACCGCTGCGAGCAATGGCGCGGCTGGTGACGGCAAGACATTCAAGCTGACACGGGAGCTGCTGGAACGGGGGCTATGTCGCGATCTCGGCGACAGCGAGGAGGATCGCCGCGAGTTCCAGCGCCGCGCGAGTGAGACGGCGCTGCTGCTTCACGCAGCGGGCGTCCAGGTCAAGATCGAGCTCTAACTCGATGTGGGAAGACGTTCTGCTGTTCATCGCCGTGGGTTTTGCGGCGCAGATGGTGGATGGCGCCATCGGCATGGCCTATGGCGTCACCTCGTCGTCCGTATTGCTCAGCCTCGGCGTACCGCCGGCGACCACCAGTGCCTGCGTACACGCGGCGGAGACGTTCACCACCGCCGTCTCTGGCGCTTCGCATTGGAAGTTCGGGAACGTCGACCGAAAGCTGCTCGTACGGCTTGCGGTACCGGGCATGGTCGGCGGCGCCCTTGGGGCGTACGTTCTGACGAACATCGATGGGGACGCGATTAGGCCGTTCATCAGCGCTTATCTACTGCTCATCGGGGTCCTGATCGTGTGGAAGGCTGTCACGGCGCGTGTTGTCGAAGGCGCTGAGCCTTCGCGTGTCGCACCACTCGGTTTCGTCGGAGGACTCCTCGATTCCATCGGCGGCGGCGGCTGGGGGCCGATCGTCACCTCCACCCTCATCGGACAGGGGACGACGCCGCGGTATGCAATAGGCTCGGTGAACATCGCCGAGTTCTTTGTCACCTTCACCATCTCCGCAACCTTCGTCGCCACGATCGGCCTCGAGTTGTGGCCGATCATTGCCGGTCTTATCATCGGCGGCGTTGTGGCTGCTCCCTTTGCCGCTTACGCAACAAAGGTTCTGCCCGACAAGGTTCTGATGATTCTTGTCGGCTGCATCGTCGCAATTCTAAGCCTGCGCACCATCGTAGCAGCCCTTACCTAGGCGGTAGGGGGACTTGCAGTTTCGCGAGTCCTCTTACGCCGCTTGCAACGTTCAAGATAACGGATAAGGCTGCGCTCGAGGCGCCCTACGCGATCACTGGTCTGACCTTGATGGAATTTCTGCACTCAGGCGCTTGGCCCATCGTCGTATTCGGTGGCTTCGCCGTCGGCTTCCTGGTCGGCCTCACGGGTGTCGGCGCGGGCTCTCTGATGACGCCATTCCTCATTTCGGGCATAGGCATCTCGCCGGTGCTCGCCGTGGGGACAGACCTACTGTTCGCATCCCTCACCAAGGCGAGCGCAGCCTGGCGCCATCATGCGCTCGGTAATGTCGATTGGCCCATCGTGCGCTGGCTCGCCATGGGCAGTCTTCCGGGCGCAGCGGCGGTGCTGTCGTGGATCTATCTCGCCAAGCCCGATCTCCACATGCTCGCAGTGATCATTCGTGAGGTGCTGGCATTCACCCTAATTGCGAGCGCGCTTTGCGTTGCCGCCTACCCCCTCATCAAGCGTTCCGCACTGCGAAACGGGGAGCTTCCTCCATCGCCCGCAGTCCGGCCGGTGCCTACGATGTTGCTCGGCCTCGTACTTGGCGTGCTCGTTGCACTGACGTCCGTCGGCGCCGGCGCGATCGGCGTCGTGGCACTGACGGCGCTCTACAACGCTCTTGCGGCGCGACGGCTCATCGGCACCGATATCGTGCACGCAATCCCGCTGACGTTCCTAGCCGGCGCGAGCCATTTCGGAATGGGGAACGTCGACCTCGGCATCCTGGGCCTGTTGCTTATCGGCTCGGTGCCAGGAATCGCGCTCGGCTCGCGCATCACAGGCATGGTGCCCGACTGGGTGCTCCGCATCGTGCTTGCGATGGTGCTGTTCTGGGCGGCTTACTCGCTGCTCTCTCCCATGGCCCACTGAACTGCGGACTTCGAAGCGCTCAGGGCCAAATGGCGGCACGCGGCTAGTTTCGCGCGCGCCGCTCAATTACGCAGCATGGTCTTGGGAAAGTCGGCCGCGCGCAAGGACGTTGCCCGACGAGCGGCTATGATGGCTTACTCGGCCGCCTCAATCTTCACCGGGTTGAGATCGGCATGGAAGGCGTTAGGCCGCGTCGTCGGGCGCACATAGCCCGCGCGGATAACAAAATCGCCGAAGTGCTCGCCCTCCTCGCGCTCCTTGGCGTAGCGCACAAAGATCGGATCGAGCAGACGGAGGATGCCGGCCTTGTTCACATCCTCAGCATAGAGCTTGTTCATGCGCTCGCCGTTGAAGGCCGCGCCGAGGTAGAGGTTGTAAAGACCCGGGTTACGGCCGACGAGCCCGATCTCGGCAAGGTAAGGCCGAGCGCATCCGTTCGGGCAGCCAGTCATGCGAATGACGATTTCGTCGTCCTTCAGACCGGCACGTTCAAGTGAATCCTCCAACGCGGTTATGAGTTCTGGCAAGAAGCGCTCGCTCTCGGCCAGTGCGAGGCCGCACGTCGGCAGCGCCACACAGGCCATGGAGTTGCGGCGCAGACCGGACAGCTCCGTACCGATGGCGATGCCGTGCTCCTTCAAGATCGCTTCGATCTTCGCCTTGCCCTTCGCTGGCACGTTGGTGACGATGAGGTTCTGATTTGCCGTGACGACAAAGCCGCCCGGATGGTTCTCGGCGATCTCGCGCAGCGCCGAACGCAGCGTCCAACCGGGCATGTCCTTGATACGGCCGTTCTCGATGAAGAGCGTCAGGTGCCACTTCTTGTCGGCGCCCTGCGCCCAGCCGATGGGGTCGCCTGTCGTGTCGAACTTGAATGGGCGGGGCGGCGCGAGGTCGTAACCGAGACGGCGGTTGATCTCGGCGACAACGTTATCGAGCCCGCGATCCTCGATCGTGTATTTGAATCGCGCGCGCTTCCGGTCCTCGCGGTTGCCCCAGTCGCGTTGCACGGTGACGATCTTCTCGGCGACATCGACCGCCTGCTCGGGCGTGCAGAAGCCGATCACATCCGCGCTCCGTGGGAACGTATTCGGATCGCCGTGGGTCATACCCATGCCGCCGCCGATGGCGATGTTCCAGCCGACGAGTTTGTCATTCTCAACGATGGCGATGTAGCCGAGGTCGTTCGCGTAGATGTCGATATCGTTCGACGGGGGAACGGCGATCACCGTCTTGAATTTGCGCGGCAGGTAATGCTGCCCGTAGATCGGTTCCTCATTCGCCGGTGCAGGACCGGAGCTGTCGATGACCTTCTCGCCATCCAGCCAAACCTCGTGGTAGGCACCCGTGCGCGGCAGGAGATGCGCACTGATCGCAACGGCAAGCTCGTGCGCGGCCGTGTGCACCTTCGACAGGTACGGATTGGCGACGGCAAGAACGTTGCGGTTGACGTCGCCGCAGGCGGCGCGCGTGTCGAGCAGCGCGGCGTTGATCGCCTGCATCGTGCGCCGCATGTTCGTTTTGATGACGCCATGGAACTGGAACGTCTGGCGCGTGGTCAGGCGAAGCTGCCCGTTGGCATAGGTGCCGGCGATGGCATCGAGCTGTAGCCACTGCTTGGAAGTCGTCACGCCCGCTGGTAGGCGCACACGGATCATGAAGCCGTAAGCTTTCTCCAGCTTCTTCTTCGTGCGTTCGCCACGCACGTCGCGGTCGTCCTGCAGATAGGTGCCATGGAACTTCGTGAGTTGGCTGTCGTCCTCGGAAATGGCACCGGTCGAGACATCGGCGAGTCCCTCGGCGATCGTGCCGCGCAGCTGGCGGCTCGCCTCCTTAATGAATTCATTCTTGGAGCGCTTGTCGGTCATGGTCGTGGATTCCTGTCGCACGGCCCTCGGGCCGGCCTCTCAATAAACGTCGCGCTGATAACGGCCCGCTTTGGCGAGCTGCTTCAGCTTGGCGCGGCCTGCTTCGTCATCGCCGCGCGCTGATTCGGCAAGGATGCGTGAGAGCATAACGTCGACATCGCGCGCCATGCCCTTCTCGTCGCCGCAAACGTAGATGTGGGCACCCTCGTCCACCCATCCGAGAAGCTCTTCGCGAGCCTCCCACAGACGCTGCTGCACGTAGATCTTCTCCGGCTGATCCCGCGAGAATGCCACGTCGATGCGCGTTAGCGACCCGGATGCCAGATGCTCCTGCCATTCGAGCTGGTAGAGGAAGTCATTGGTGTAGTTGCGCTCGCCGAATACGAGCCAGCTCTTGCCCTTCTGCTCCAGCTCTACGCGCTCCTCGAGGAAGGCGCGATATGGCGCAACGCCGGTGCCGGCGCCGATCATGATGATCGGCCGGTTGCCGTCCTCGGGTAAACGGAAGTGGCGGTTCGGCTTCACATAAACGCGGACGGCATCGCCCACCTTGCGCCGGTCGGCGAAATAGGTGGAAGCAACGCCACCGCGCTTGCGGCCGTGGGATTCCCAGCGCACTGCGCCGACCAGTAGATGCGCTTCGCCCTGGTGCGCCTTGGGGCTCGAGGCAACCGAATAGAGGCGGCCAGGAAGCGGACGCAGCAAGCCGAAGAGCTGTTCGGGAGAAAGCTTCTCCGCATAGGTTTCGAACAGATCTACGAGTTGACGATCGGCGGCGAATTGCGTGAAGGCTTCCTGCTCGGTGAGCTTGGCCGCATCGGTGCGCCGCGTGAGCTTGGCGTAGGCCTCAACCAGCGGGCGTGACAGGGTCGTGATGTCGTAGCGCTCGCGCAGCTTCTGCACCACGGTGCCATCGGAGCCGAGCCCGACGGCCTCCGCCACCTCCAACGCGAGCTTGGGGTCGTTCTCCGGCACAATGCCGATGGCATCGCCCGGCAGGTAGGAGAAGCCGCGCGCCTCGGCGGCGATCTCCACATGCCAAGTCTCGCGCGTCGAGCCGCTGCCGTTCAGATTGACGAGCGCGGAGATTTCGCCGGTGAGAGGATTTTCGACGGTGAACTGTGGCTCATCATCTTCGGCGAGCAGCGCGCTGCCCTTGAAGTCCACATGGACGACGGTCGCGGTGCCGCCAGCATCGGCCGGAGCCAACTCGCCCAGTGCCTTCTCCGTCCATTCGGCAGCTTGCTTGGCGTAGTCGAGGTCGAGGTCGACGCGATCGAAGGCACGGGTTCCGCCCAGCGCCTCAAGGCGGGCATCGATGGCTTTGCCGGTGGCGCAAAACTGCGCGTAGGCGGTATCACCCAGCGCGAGCACGGCGAAGCGAACCCCTTCGAGGCGCGGGGCCTCGTCGCTCATCAGCGCGTTGTAGAAATCGACAGCGCGGCTCGGAGGATCGCCCTCGCCCCACGTGGCGGCATAGACAATCAGGTTCTTGGCTTTCGTGAGCGTCGTAAAGTCGGCGTCCGCGAAATCGATGATCTTGGCGTCGAGGCCGTGCTTTTGCGCAAGCTTCTTGGTGCGCAGAGCGAGAGCTTCGGCGTTGCCGCTCTCGCTGGCGTAAAGCACGGTCAATGGCTGGCGCGGCTTTGGCGCAGCGGCTGGCTGTGCCGCCCCACCTGCCTGCGCTGCCTCGAAGCCGGCGAAGAAACCGGCCAGCCACGCTCGCTGCTGCGGCGTCGTGCGTGCCACAACGCTATTGAGAGCGTCGATCTCCTCAGGTGTGAAGGGCGCATTCTTCGGTAACAACGGCTGGGCGGTCACAAGCGCCTCCTCGACATTTCATTCTCTTCCGCACGGAGCGGACTTTCCAAATTCCTACCCCTGGGGGCGAGCACGTTCTTATTTCGCGTATGCGGGCACATTTTTATCCCGCGTGGGCCGGCACGACGGATGCTGCGGCAGAGGAAGCTGCTCGAACAGCGGCCCCATATACCTCCACCCTCGGCGGGCGCGACAGTCCCGCTCCTGCCCAGTCGAGACCAACGAAGATCACGGCCGGGCCGCGGATCCCCGTTTCACGTACAGCAGCAGAAAGTGACGCAAGGTCCGCCTCGACGCAGCGCTCGCTGGCAAGGGTACCGTTCTCTACGATGACGACAGGCGTCTGACCCTCAGCTCCGGCGGCCAGCAGGCGCTGCTGGAAGTGCTGTGCGGTGCGCACGCCCATGTAAATAGCAAATGCCTGCCCAGGCTGGGCCAGAGCTGCCCAGTCGAGCTCGACCGGCCCGTCGGCCGACGCTCCAGTCAATACGGAGAACTGGCGCACTTTCGATCGCAGCGTCACCGGCAGGCCGACGCTGGCAGCGCAGGCATGCGCCGCAGTAATTCCCGGCACCACCACGACGGGAACGCCTAAGGCGCGCACCGCAGCCATTTCCTCGGCTGCGCGGCCGAAAACGAACGCATCACCACCCTTGAGGCGCGCCACCCGGTGGCCCTTCAATGCCTCTCGCACCAGTATGCGGTTGATATCCTCCTGAAGGGCGGAATCGCCCTCCGAGCCTTTGCCGACATCGATACGGATGGCGTCACGCCGGGCGTATTCAAGCACGCCGGGGTTGACCAGCCGATCAACGACCAGAACGTCGGCGCCCTGTAAATACTGCTGCGCTTTCAACGTGATGAGGTCTGGCTCACCGGGACCGCACCCGATCAGCGCCACGCTGCCGACGGGGTGACCGTTAGCGCGCACGCCTTCTATCTGCCGGACGAGCTCGTGGTCGGCCGCGGGGTCATCACCGGCGAGCACAGCTTCGCGCCAGGGACCCTGCAGCAACGTTTCCCATGTGCGCCGGCGCACGATGGGATCGGAAATGGCCTCCTGGACGCGCCGGCGTAAGGCCTGGGCGCGCCGAGCGATACGGCCGAATTGGGCCGGGAGCCAATCTTCGATACGTGCCTTGATCTCACGGGCGAGAATCGGCGCGGCCCCCTCCGTGCCGATGGCCACGACCACCGGGTCGCGATCGACGATCGCCGGCATAATGAAGCTGCTCTCGGAAGGCCCGTCGACGACATTTACGGGAATACCCCGCGCGCGCGCCGCAGCGGCAACGCGAGTATCGAGGGCTGGATCGTCGCTGGCGGCGAAGACAAGCGCGGCGCCGATCACGTCCGGCTCGGCAAATTCGCGGCGCTCGATCACTAGGTTATCAGGGCCCGCCTCAAGCAGCTCCGGGCCCACATCCTCGGCAACGATACGCAGGCGAGCCGACGTCTTGCTGAGCAGACGCAGCTTTTGCAGCGCTTTCTCGCCGCCGCCGACGACCAACACATCCCGCTGGTCAAGATCGAAAAAGATCGGAAAGTACCGCAACGCTTTGCCTCTCGCTGCTTTCGCGCCGAGCTCAGATTGCCCTATACGGTGAACCGGCCGACCGCGGCAGCCCATGCGCCAATTCGGCGGGTGGGCTATTTATAATTTATGGAAGTAGATTTTTCTATTGTGGCAGAGCGTCCGCCGCGAAATAAGAATGGAATTTCTGCTGCCGACCTCAGACGGGCAACCATTTGCGTCATTGCCGGTTTTTTGATGCCTATCTCGCAGGCGGACCACGTTACAGTGCCGACCGTCAACAACGGTGCGCCCTGCCAAGCCTCGCAGGCGCCAAGCTTGGCATTGAAATCGGCACCAAGAACTCCCTCGATATCAGCGCTTTCGGACGATTCCGGATGACAGGCGGCACACGCGTTTGTGAGAGCCTTTGACTTTCGTTTGGCCAGTGCATGTGGTTTATAGCTGCACATGGCGCTCTGGGCTGCGTGGCCTGGATCCGCGGACTGGAGCGGGCCCACAAGGTTAACGCTTCAGTGGGTGGGCCCTCGGCGGGGCCATCCAATTTTGGACGGCATCTTGCCGAATAGGAGGAAGTTATGAAGGTTTGGACGAAGCCCGCAGTTCGTGAGCAGGAAGTTGGCCTCGAGGTAACCTCGTATATGCCGGCTGAGATCGACATCATCTAACGACTGTCGATCCACTCACTAGAACCGGTGAGTTTCCGACAACGGCGGTCGAAACATCGGCCGCCGTTGTTTTATTGGGCGTTGCCTTGATACATCAAGGCGCCCGTAGCCAGACTGCTCAAATGATCATAAAAATCCTGGGATCGGCCGCTGGCGGTGGCTTTCCTCAGTGGAACTGCAATTGCCATAATTGCGCATCCGTGCGCGCTGGAACCCCTGGCTTCAGAGCACGGACGCAGTCCTCCCTCGCTGTGAGCCGGGATGGGGTCAGCTGGGCCCTACTCAACGCCTCTCCTGACCTGCGTCAGCAGATCAATGACAATCCGCATCTCCATGCCGACCCGAAAGTCGGCCTGCGACATAGCCCGATCAAGGCGGCTGTGCTGACGAACGGCGATGTCGACCACATCATCGGGCTCATCAACCTGCGCGAGGCGCAGCCCTTCTCGGTTTATGCCTCCGACCGGGTGCTGTCGACGATCGAAGCCAATTCGGTGTTCCAGGTTCTGGCGGTGCCGACCGTACCGCGCATCGAGATGAAGCTCGACACCCCCTTCGAACTCACGGGCGGTGGTGAAAATCTCGGACTCACCGTTGAAGCCTTCGCTGTTCCGGGCAAGGTGGCGCTCTACCTGGAAGACAAATCTTCGGCCGACTTCGGCAGCAAGGAAGGCGACACCATCGGCCTCAAAATTACTGATCCGGCCGAGAAGAAGTCCTTCTTTTACATCCCCGGCTGCGCGGCGGTAGATGGAACGCTGGCCGCCCGTCTCAAGGGCGCCGCGCTTGTCTTCTTCGATGGAACCTTGTTCACCGACGGTGAGATGATCGAGCAGGGTCTGCTGGGCAAGACCGGCGCCCGCATGGGGCACATCAGCATGTCGGGGGAGAATGGATCGATTGCAGCCTTCTCGAGCCTTGGCGTCGGAAGGCTGATATATGTCCATATAAATAATTCGAACCCGGCGCTGGATGAAAACTCGGCCGCCCGCAAAGCCATAAACGGCGCGGGATGGGAAGTCGGGCACGATGGGATGGAGGTACGCCTATGAGCCAACCGGTCAGCCTGGAGCGTGGAGGCGACGAGCGCAAAGCGCCGGAACTCATGCCCATAGCCGAATTCGAAGCAGCGATCCGCGCCGTTGGCGCGGAGCGCTATCACGACAAGCATCCCTTCCATCACATGCTCCACGGCGGCCGGCTGAAGAAGCCGCAGGTGCAGGCGTGGGCGCTCAACCGCTACTGCTATCAGTCGGCGGTGCCGCGCAAAGATGCTGCTCTCATCAGTCGCCTCTATGACCGGGAGCTACGCCGCGAGTGGGTGCACCGTCTGCTCGATCATGATGGTTTCGGCGAGGAGGAAGGCGGCATCGAGCGCTGGCTGGTGCTCACCGATGGCCTCGGCCTCGACCGGAACTACGTTATTTCCATGAAGGGCGCGCTGCCGACGACCAAGTTCGCGGTGGAATCCTATGTCACCTTCGTGCGCGAGCAGCCGATCACCGTCGCGATCGCCTCCTCGCTCACCGAGCTGTTCGCTCCCAAAATCCATAAGGAGCGGATTGCGGGTATGCTGGAAAACTACCCGGAATTCATCGACGACAAGGTGATGGCCTACTTCAAACGCCGCCTAACCCAAGCTCCGCGCGACGCCGACTTCGCACTCGACTACGTCTTGAAGAACGCCAAAACGCGTGACGAACAGGAGGCGTGCGTCGATGCCGTGCGCTTCAAGTGCAACGTGCTCTGGTCGCAGCTCGACGCGCTGCAGCATGCCTATGTCGAAGGGCACATTCCGCCCGGCGCATTCCGCCCGGAGGCCTGAGAAATGGGTGAGACCACACCACGCCAGCGAACGGTCATCACGACCCACAGCAAGCCGGTGATGCCCCCGTACATCAAGATGCGGCACGACGCGGGCCGCAATCGCTGGCTGATCCTTGCTCCTGAACGTCTATTCGACCCCGACGCCATCGCTGTCGAAGTGTTGAAGCTTTGTGATGGCGCGCGCTCTGTCGGCGATATCGCAGGCGTACTATCTAAAGAGTACAATGCTCCTGTAGCTGATATCGAGATCGACATCGTCGCGATGCTGCAGGACCTCGCCGACAAGGGAGTTGTGAAGGCATGAACGAATCTGCCCCATCCCACGTCAAAGAAGGCACGGTGACGATGGACACGGGTGAGCTGCGATGCGATGCAGCATCGGGCTCTGAAACGTCGCCCGACCCCTCGTGCGCCGTTCGCGCTCCGATCGGTCTTTTGGCGGAGCTCACCCATCGCTGTCCGCTGCAGTGTCCCTACTGCTCCAATCCGCTCGAACTCGAAAAAGTGAATGTCGAGCTGACGACCGAGGAATGGCAGAGGGTAATGCGTCAAGCGGCGCAGCTTGGCGTCCTGCAGGTTCACCTGTCAGGCGGCGAGCCGACGGCGCGGCGCGATCTAGAAGAGATCGTCAAGGCCGCATCCGAAGCGGGCCTATACACCAACCTCATCACGGCGGCGGTGCTACTGAAGCGTGATCGGCTCGAGAAGCTGAAGGAGTGCGGCCTCGATCACGTGCAGATTTCCATCCAGGATGTAGATACGGAGGCTGAGAACGCCGATCGGATCGCCGGCTACAAGGGCGGCAGCGCCAAGAAGAAGGAAGTTGCCGGCTGGGTGCGCGAGCTCGGCATGCCGTTGACGATCAACGCGCCAATCCATCGCCACAACATCCACAGCGTCGAAGCGATTATCAATTATGCGGTCGAGCTCGGTGCGGGGCGGGTCGAGATCGCCCACGTGCAGTATTATGCCTGGGCGCTCAAGAACCGCGCTTCGCTGATGCCTACCCGCGAAGCCTTCATGGAAGCGGCGCGGATCGTCGAACGCGAGCGTGAGCGCCTCAAGGGCATCATCGTCATCGACGCCGTCGTTCCCGACTACTATGCCAAGTACCCCAAACCCTGCATGGGTGGATGGGGTAAAGGCATCATCAACATCACACCATCGGGACGCGTGTTGCCCTGTCACGCCGCCGAGTCGATCACACACCTCGAATTCGACAACGTGAAGGATCGTCCGCTGGCGGACATCTGGCTGAACGGCTCCGCCTTTCAGAAATATCGTGGCACGAGCTGGATGAAAGAGCCCTGCCGCACGTGTCCCCGCCGCGAGATTGACTACGGCGGATGCCGCTGTCAGGCCTTCGCGCTCACGGGCGACGCTGCCAATACCGACCCCGCTTGCTCGCTCTCGCCAATGCACGAGGCATGGGCAAAGGTCGCCGATACTGAATCCCATCAATCTGCACCGGCTTTTATTTATCGTCGTCCAGGCGGGGCAACATCCAAGCCGGAGTCCGAAAAAACCGAAAAAACTACGGCTACCAGCGACGCTTAGGGGCCATCCACAGCAGCACATCCCGAGCTACACACTCAAAATTTGGGGGTGCGGCATCGTGTTCAGTCCAAGTTCACAAAAGACTTGGCAAATTCACGACTGCCATCAGATGATACGCGCGCCATCCAAACGACGTGCCATCGTCATAACAAGGGAGAAAACGGGATGCTGAGATGGGTTGTTGCCGCGGGCTTGATGCTGGCGCTGCCGTCGGTTGCTTCGGCGCAAGATGTTGAAAACGGAAAGAAGCTCTTCAGCAAGTGTGCACCGTGCCACGCGGTGGGCCCCAATGCGAAGAACAAGGTTGGTCCGGAGCTGAACGGCCTTGGCGAGCGCACCTCTGGCTCGGTTGAAGGCTTCAATTACTCGCCCGCAATGAAAGCTGCCGGTTTGAAGTGGGACACCACCACGCTGGACGAGTACCTCGCCGATCCGAAGAAGAAGGTTCCTGGCAACAAAATGCTGTTCCCAGGCGTGAAGGACGAGATGGAGCGCGCGGACCTCGTTGCGTACCTGGAATCGTTCAACGCTGACGGCAGCCAGAAGTAAGCCACCCCGGCTTTCGGTTTTGATAGCGCCGCGGATCGAAAGATCCGCGGCGCTATGCTTTTCAAGGGTGAAATTGGCTATGCCCTGGTAGGGGTCAGGCCGCCGCCGTTCATCATAGGTGAATGCGCAGTAGGCACCCCGCTGCAATTGTGTTTGCTTTTGCGTCGCAGGGCAGGCGCGGTCTGCTGAATTGGAATGCGCGAACCACCAGCCAGTGTTTGCGGTCCATGCTCGAACAGAGCGGCATGGCATGGACCGGTCCGGCGAAAAGCGAACGGCAGCGGCGCACCCGAACTACCCGCTCCGCCAACTAGCCTCAGTCGAGCCTACGGACGCCCGCGCTATCCACCGCGTCGTACATCTCACGCACACTACGCCCGCCGATGACGAGGTCGGGCGCGATGTCCATCAGCGGGGCGAGCACAAAGGCACGCGCACCGATGTGCGGATGCGGCAGCACCAGGTCAGGATCGTTGAGGATCGTGTCGCGATAGACCAGCACGTCGAGATCAATGACGCGAGGCCCCCAGCGCTCAATTACGACGCGACCCATTTCGCGCTCGATGTCCTTGCAGCGGACGAGAAGCGCGTGGGGGGGAAGTTTTGTGTTGACCGACATCGCCGCGTTGACGAACCAATCCTGGTCCGTCTTGCCCCAGGGGGGCGTTGCGTAGTTGCCGGAGCGCGCCACAACGCTGACGTCGCCGTTCTCGGTCAGCAGGGCGACGGCACGGTCCATGTTTGCAGCCTTGTCGCCCATGTTGGAGCCGAGGGCGATGATGGCATCGAAGGTCTGCCGGTCTGGCAGAGAGCCCGTGGTAGCGTCACCGCTCGGGTTCGCATCGGACACTTGCTCTGGGCTAGCGTGGTTCGGCTTCGACATGGCTGCTCACTAGGCATATTCGAGGGGTGCTCGTTATCGCGGCACCCCCCAGTAGGCAAGAGCAGCGTGGCCTGGATCTCCTAGTCCAGGCGGTCGTCGATCAAATTAGTCGTATTTGATATAGGCGAAGCGCTGGTCGCCGTGTGGAGTACCTTCAAGAGCTCCCCCTTCCTTTCCCGGTTGCCAGTGAACGACGTCCTCGATCTTCTGGGCCAGCTCCAGATCCTTCGGGGTAATTCCCTTGGCCGTGTGCGTCATTAGGCGCACCTCGACCCATGCATAGGAGGCTGTGATATCGGGATGGTGCCAGGCCGCTTCCGCAAGATGCCCGACGGTATTTATAACCATCAGCGTCCCTTTCCAGCCGCCCGTCTTGTATGTTCGCCTTATCCAGCCGTTCTCAAGATGCCATTTCGGCAGGTTTTTTTGCAGCCACGCGTTGACTTCGGCGTCGGGCATGGGCTTTTCGCGCTCAGCCGCCATATTGTGCTCTCCTTATCGGGCACGCATCGCACCAGCAGGTTTGAATCGTAATGCCACTGGCCGACGCTACGCAATCTGACGTGCACACGAAACGCTCCCGCGCCCATCAAGGTGCCGTGCGGGTCGTCGCGCCCGCGCGTCTGCACCTAGGGTTCCTCGATCTCAATGGCAGCCTCGGCCGGATGTTCGGTAGCATCGGCCTCGCCATCAACCGCCCGCGCACCGAGCTAGTGCTCCGCCGCGCCCGGATCTTCAAAGGTTCCGGCCCGGACCATGCCCGCGCAATTGCTGCGCTGCAGCGTTTCTCGGAGGTTTTTGAGATCGACAGCGCATACGAGGTGGATGTCGTCTCCGCTATCCCACCCCATGCGGGGCTCGGATCGGGCACGCAGCTCGCCGTCGCGGCCGGCGCCGCGCTGGCCGCTCTCGAAGGTATCGACGCCTCCCCCACCCGCCTCGGCGAAATCCTCGACCGGGGGGCGCGCTCCGCCATCGGTATCGGGGCATTCGAGCGGGGTGGCTTCATCGTCGACGGCGGCCGCGGCGATCGCGATCGTGCGCCGCCAATTGTTGTGCGCTCCGAATTCCCCCCCGCGTGGCGGGCCCTTCTGGTCATGGACAACCGCAGCACGGGCGTGCACGGCGATACTGAAACGAAAGCATTCGCCGCGCTGCCCCCCCTGCCCGATAGCGCCGCCGCTACCATCTGCCGCCTTGTCCTGATGCAACTCGTGCCCGGGTTGATGGAAGAGGACATCGACGCGTTCGGGAACGCGCTGACGGAAATCCAGAAAATCGTTGGCAACCACTTCGCGGCTGCTCAGGGTGGAAGCGCTTGGGCGAGCCCGGCCGTGGGCCGCGTCGTCGAGACGCTGCGCGCCGCTGGCGGCTTTGGGATAGGTCAGAGCTCCTGGGGCCCCACCGGATTTGCATTCGCGCCGACGCAGGAAATTGCCCAGCGCCTCTATGATTCTTCGATCGAACTCGCTAGAGGCGAAGGTCTTGAGATCATGATCGTCGAAGGGCGCAACAGGGGCGCCGTCGTCGAGAAGATTGCGAGCACTTAGTCGTCAAGAGCCAAGGAAATACGAAAAATGAGCGACGCCACCCCGATTCTGCACATGCTCTCGCCGCAGAAGCACATGTCTCCATTCGACGTAAACATGGCGGCGGACGCCGGCTGGAAGGTCATCGTCCCCTACATCAACGTCACGCTGGAGGAGGTGACCGCGCTCACCCAGGACGCAATCTTCTCCCGCCCGCCGAACTACGGCGTCCGCACGGGGCTCTTCATTGGCGGCAAGGACGCCATCTTGGCCCTCGATATGCTGGATGCCGCCCAGAAGGCGCTCGTCCCGCCGTTCGGCCTTTCGACTTTCGCTGACCCGGCCGGTTCCTTCACAACGGCTGCGGCCATGGTCGCGTGTGTCGAGCGCGTGCTGCGCAACAAGTACAACCGCGGCTGGAAGGGCACGAAGGTGGCCGTGTTCGGTGCCACCGGCGTCGTCGGCTTCGCCTCCTCGATCATCGCCGCTCTCGAAGGCGCCGAGGTCACTCTCGTTGCGCACCGCGGCGTCGACCGCGTGATCAAGTCCGCCGAGGTGTCGAAGCAGCGCTTCGGCGTCGACCTCATCGCCAAGTCGGGCGAAACGGAAGAGCAGAAGCAGGCCATCGTGGATGAGGCCGAAGTCGTCTTCGCGGCTGCCGCTGCGGGCGTGCGTGTCCTGAGCACCGCCAACATGGCTCAGGCGAAGAACCTGCTCGTGGTCGGCGACGTCAACGCTGTTCCCCCGCCGGGCGTGGAAGGCATGGAGCTGTTTATGGACGGCGCCGCACTTCCGGGCTGCAATGCGCTCGGCGTAGGCCCGCTCGCCATCGGCGACATCAAGTACAAGACCGAATCCGGCCTCTTCAAGCAGATGATTACCTCGACCGAGCCGGTGCACTTCGACTTCCGTGCCGCCTTCGCGCTGGCGCGGACGCTGACCGCTTGACGGGCGAGCCCGTCCTTATAGCGGCCCTTTCCGGGCGGGGGCTTTGTGCCTCCGCCCGTCGGGCCGGATACCTCCCGCTCGTCGCCGATGCGTTCGGCGACAGCGATATGCGCGCGACAGCCGCCCACTCCTGCCGCATCGCAGATGCCGTACGCATCGGATTGCGCGCCAAGGCAGTCTTCGCCGCCCTCGCCGAACTCACAGCCGCCTCTTCGCGCGAGCCCATCGGGCTGATGCTCGGCTCCGGTTTCGAGGATCGCCCCAAGCTCGTCGCGGCGCTCGGGCAACGCTACCGTCTCATCGGCAACGGGGCAGCTGCTATCGCGGCCAGCAAAGACCCCATCGCACTCGCCACTCTGCTGAAGGCGCGCGGAATTCCCCATCCCGAGACGCGCAAGCTGCCGCCAGCCACGATGGAAGGCTGGCTCGCCAAACGCATCGGTGGAAGCGGCGGCACGCATATCGATCCAAATCCTGTCGGACCTCCGGCACCTCGCCGCTACTATCAGCGCCACCTCGATGGCGAGGCTGTCTCACTCCTGGTCCTAGCCACACCGGAAAGCGTGCGCGCCGTCGGCTTCAGCCGGCAGTGGACCGCGGGCACGGGGCCGCGCCCCTTCCGCTATGGTGGTGCCGTCGGCCCCGTTTTTCTCGGCCCCAAACTCGAAACCACGATGCGATCTGCCGCGCTCGAAGCATGCTCCGCCCTCGGACTAGTGGGCCTCGTCTCGCTCGACTTCCTCCTCGTTGAAGAATGCCCCTATCTGCTCGAGATAAACCCGCGACCAGGCGCGACGCTCGACGTCTTCGACGATGATAAGGGCACTCTAATCGCGGCGCATCTTGCGGCTTGCGAGGGCCGGACCATCCCTTTCACTACGCCTACAGGCGCCCGGGCCGCAGCTATTCTGTATGCTGATCAGGGGAAACTGCATATCGGTCACAGCCCCTGGCCCGCGTGGGCCGCGGACCGCCCCGATCCCGGCACGCGCATTCCGCGCTATCGGCCGATAGCTACAGTCTATGGGGACGGATTAGGCCCGGATGAGGCATTGCAACGCTGCCGGCAGCGCTTGGAAGAACTGGGGTCGATGCTGTATGCACAGGCGCAAAACAGGGAGCGCATGAAGAATGCAGAAGTACAACAGCCCAGCCCCCAGTGTTTCGGCGCGCGCCGCCAAGCTCGTTGATACGCTCATTGCAGACGCGAGCGCGTTGCGTTGCGCGGTGACCACCGGCGCGGCCGGCGAGCGCTGCATCGACCTCGGCGCCAAGGTGCCGGGTGGACTGGAAGCCGGCCGCCGCCTCGCCGAAATCTGCCTCGGGGGTCTGGCAACCGTCACGCTCAACATGGAATCGGGCCTGAAGCGCTGGCCGCTGGGGGTCACAGTGCATGCGGGCGACGCCGTTATCGCGTGCCTCGGCAGCCAATATGCGGGCTGGCAGATCACCGATGAGGAGACCGGATTCTTCGCGCTCGGCTCCGGTCCTGCACGCGCGCTCTCCCGCGTCGAGGCCCTCTACAAGGACCTAAACTACACCGACCATTTCCACCGCGCGATCCTGGTGCTCGAAGGCGATAACGCCCCGCCGCCGGCCGCGGCCCGCTCCGTCGCAACGGCTTGTGGTGTGAAGCCGGAAGACCTCACCGTTCTCTACGCTCCGACGGGCAGCTTAGCCGGCACCGTGCAGATCGCGGCGCGCGTTCTCGAGGTGGCGCTGCATAAGGCGCACGAGCTGCACTTCCCGCTCGACCAGATCGAGGACGGCATCGGCACGGCGCCGCTCGCCCCGCCAGTCCCCGACTTTATCCGCGCAATGGGCCGCACCAACGATGCCATCATCTATGGCGGACGCGTGCAGCTCTTCGTGCGCGGCAGCAACGATGCGGCCGAGCAGCTCGCCCAGCAGCTTCCGTCGAGCACCTGCTCCGCCTACGGTGAGCCCTTCGCGGACATCTTCGCGGCGGCGGGCGGCGACTTCTACAAGATCGATCCGATGCTGTTCAGCCCCGCCGAGGTGATCGTATCCAACCTCGACACCGGCACCACCTTCCATGCGGGCCAACTTGCTCCAGATGTCGTCGACAAAAGCTTCAGCTGAGAACGGCGGAAGCGGACACGGCTTGCGCATAGCGCTTTTCCTCGAAGAGGAAAGCGGCAACTGGCACGTGCGCCGCCTGGAAGCCGCCATCCGTGCGCGCGGTGCCGATGTCGTCGTCACCTCGCTGCCGCGGTGCGCTTTCGATACGCGACTTAAGAGCGGCATCGATATTCCCGGATTTGGCGGCGAACTGCCCGATGCCGTGTTCGTGCGCTCCATTTCCGCCGGCACACTGGAGCAGATCACCTTTCGCCTCGGTATTCTGCATGCGCTCCGGGAAAGCGGCGTACGTGTGTGGAACGATGCGCGCGCCATCGAGCGCTGCGTCGACAAATCCGCAACGACCTTCCTTCTGCAGCGCTTCGGCGTTCCGACGCCGCGTACGCGCACCATGGAAACGAAATCGCCAGCGGACGCCTATGTAGGCGATGCAGGCCGTCCGCTGATTTACAAGCCGCTGTTTGGATCTCAGGGCAAAGGACTGCTGCGGATCGATGATGTCGCCGGGCTGCCGGACCCGGTTGCCGCCGACAACATTTACTACCTGCAGGACTTCGTTGCGCCTTCCGGTGCAACTTTCGAGGACTGGCGGGTCATCGTAACCCGCCATCGTGTCGTTGCCGCCATGGCGCGCCGAGCGGGCAACTGGATCACCAACGTACATCAGGGCGGCGCGCCCATTGCGCACGTGCCCAGCGAAGAAATGGCGAGACTTGCGCGCGGCGCCCTCGCGGCGGTCGGAGGCGACTATGCCGGCGTCGATCTCATTCGTGGACCTGATGGTCAGCTTCTGGTGCTGGAGGTGAACAGCAATCCCTCCTGGCGCGGACTGCAATCGGTGGCCGACGTCGACATCGCCGAAATCATCGTCGAGGATTTCCTTGCAACGGTTACCGAACACCGCAAGCGCCAGGCAAACTGCTTGCCGGCGAACGGGCCGCGTCCGGAATTGCCCCTCGAGGCGCAGGATGAATCCGTGCAAGCAGGATTGAAGACCGAACCATGTCCCGCGTGAGCGAGGCTGATACGGCGACGATGTTTCTCGCCGCCTGCCGCGCCGAACTCGGTGCGCTGAAGCCCGGCAACGTTCATATCCACGCGGGCGGCCATGGCATGGAAGTGGCGCAGTTCGAGGCGAGCGCCGCAGCGGCCGCGCCCCACATCGCAGCGCAAGGCGAGAGGGTCGGCACGCGCATCCTTCGGGCGGTGGAGGCTTCATTCGCCGTCGCGGGGTGCAATACGAACCTCGGGATCGTTTTATTGTGCGCGCCGCTCGCCGCCGCGGCCCAGCGCGAGGAGAGCAGCGCAAAGCTACGCGAGCGTTTGCACGGTGTGCTCACCGCACTCGATGCTGATGACACGGCGGCGGTTTATGCTGCCATCCGCCTTGCCAATCCTGGCGGGCTCGGCTCCGTCGATCAGCAGGACGTCGCCGCTCCCCCCAGCGTCGGGCTACTCGAAGCAATGGCGATGGCGGCAGAGCGGGACCGGATTGCGGCGGCGTATGTCACCGATTTCGCCGAGATCTTCGAATTCGGGCTTCCGGTGCTCGCCAATGCAAAGCAGGCGACAGACGATGAGCGCTATGCCATAACAACGTTGCATATGGCATTTCTCGCTTTTTTTTCCGATAGCCATATTGCACGCAAGTATGGAATGGACACCGCCGATGCGGTGCGCCAGCAGGCGTGCGTGCTCGCCCCCTTGTGGCAGCCGGCCGCGCGGCCTGACTCAGCGCAGAGTTTGCTGGATCTCGATGCCGACCTGAAAGGGCGCGGAATTAACCCGGGCACAACTGCAGACCTCGTTGTAGCAACCCTTTTTGCTGCGTCTTTGTGCACTGCCCTGCGGCCTGTGGGCGCCGCTTAGCCCCTTGTCTCGGGTGGGTGCCTCGCGCTATCTAGGTGCGGTGCTTAAAGGCGCGCCGCTATCCGGCCAACCGGTTCGAGGACATCGTCATCGGACGCAGCAACAAAGGATGGCTTTCGAATTGGGCAGAAACCGGTGCGCCCGGCCTTACGGCGGGGTGGCGTTGGTGCTCGTGGTGTTTATAGCTTGGGAGAAACCCCGCAATGACCAAGATTAACAAGGTGCTTCTCGGCGAGTCGCTCGTCGGTGATGGTAACGAGGTAGCCCACATCG